>OHAM01000095.1_pt1 | contig 54486 bp, 58 predicted proteins | sample 1577161 | NCBI WGS metagenome assembly OHAM01 (sample SAMEA3541583, study PRJEB24748) | human gut metagenome | biome: human gut; feature: human-associated habitat; material: faeces | place: China | collected 2012
GTGTCCGCATTTGTCGTCAAAAGCATGATGATCGCATATGCCGGCGGCTCCTCGATTGTCTTAAGCAGTGCATTCTGCGCCTGCTGGTTCATCTTTTCCGCCTCATCGATAATGTAAATCTTGTGATCACTGCTGTAAGGCTTCACATCAATATCATTATTTACCTGTGTACGGATATCATCCACGGAAATTGTATTTGGCTTCTCATGGTTTACATAAATAATATCCGGCTGGTTATGTCCCAATGCCTGTTTGCAGGAATGGCACTCCATGCATGCCTCTTTGCCATGCTTTTCACACTGCAAAGCCATTGCAAAAGCCTCTGCCAGCATCATTTTCCCCGATTTGTCCGGTCCGTTGATGATATATGCATGGGATACTTTATCCATTTCAATTGCATTCTGTAAATGCTCTATAATCTGCTCATGTCCGATAATATCTTTAAATCCTGCCATATGATGCTCCACTTCTGATATCAAAAAAACTTACGCTGTTACATTCTCTTTGTTCCGGCAGCCTGTATGTCCTGTCTCCTAAGTCAGTATATCCAGCAACAGTCCACGGATCTCACCGATTCTGCTCAAGATCGCAATGTGATCTTTCTCATCCTTCACCAGCTCCCTTGCGAGTTCATCCAGATTCGAATCGATCAGCCGGATCAGCCCGTATACCCTGTGCCGTCCCTTGCGGTCTAAGAAATTCTCCCTCGAAAACTTATGGGAACGGTACACGACCTCGTTCAAAAAGTCCTTGATCAGTCCGCGGTACTTTTTCATATCACGGATATCCATATGCTGTGCAATGCGGTTTCCCTGTGCCGTGATATCATTCATTAAAAGATCTACTTTTGCCTGAAGATCCGCATCGGTGATCGCACTTGCCAAAGTAAACTTGAAACTTCCGTCGCCTGTTTCCGTCGTCACGGTATCCGGCACCTGCGTTACCTGTGCGATATTATTTACTTTAATGTCCACCCATGCTCACCTTCTTTCTCGCTATTCATCTTCCGGCTGCAAAAATGATTCCATGCAACCGTACTTACTCTGCTTACCGTCAGATTTTCTATCTGTCTGCAGGAATCAGCCCTCAATTTTCTTTTATCTGTCTTCAACGATCATCTCACGGATTTCTTTCTCCGTCTCATCCAGATCCTGATTGACAAATCTCCTTGTGATTCCGGCTTCTTTTAATTTTTCCTCTGAAAAATCTTTGGCATCTGCAAGAAATCTGCGGCACAGCTCCTCATACTTCGGATTCTCCTGCATCCGCTCCCTGCAAAGTGCCCGGCTCAAACGCTCGCCGTCCTCCACCTCTATATAAATCGGCACAACCTTGTCTTTTCCAAAGTAATCGCGTATCTTCAAATAGGATTCCAACGTTCCTATGATGAGATAATCCTGATTTTTCAGATTGATCTGGTCATCATTCACGGTAAAATACTTCCAGATTCCATGAACCGTATCGTAGGCGCGAAGCTCGATAATACGCCCCTCACGCTCTAATTGCTCCACTTTTTCCTCATCACAGAAAAAATATTCTACGCCATTTTGTTCCCCTGCACGCATTGGTCTTGTCGTGTACGGAACAATGGTCTTTAACGCGAGACGTTCATCCCCAAGTATCTTTTTAAACAGGGTATCTTTTCCCGTGGAACTTTTTCCCATGATACAATATATTTTACCCATTTTTCCTGCCTCATTTAGTATAATATAGTCTTTAAAAATATACAATCTTTAGTATTCGCTCCGGCACTGCAGAAGTTCCTTCCACACGCAGTCCAAGCGATAAACATTCCTCAATATTATCCGCCAGACGCTTCGTAACAATCTCGCCCGGTACGATCAACGGAATTCCCGGTGGATACAGATAAATCGTGTCCGCGGACATATGCCCCACTGCCTCCTGTAAGAACACCTCTTTATATGGAAGCTCCTCTGCCTGATAAATCTGCATCTCGCGCGGATTTTTCTGATAGATTTTCTCAATAAAGGAATGATACGTCCCATTATCCGGCAGATTATTCAAAATTTTGCTTCCATTTGAAATGTCTTCCTGCGCCTTTGCATCGATCTCATGCAGTGCGCCTGCCAGACGCTCCAATCCTTCGTCCTCGTCCATCAGACTTGTCATTCCCAGCACATAATAACCGGAAACCATTTCCATCTGCAAATGATATTTCTGCAAAAGGATCTGGTGCAGTTCCTCCCCTGTCATACCGGCTTTGTCTGCAAAAATCACAAGCTTGGAGTCATCCCAGTCGCAGGCTTCCTCGATACTCAAATCCTCATTCTGCATTACATGCAGATACTTTAAGTCTGCTGTTTTTTTATAAAAATCTGTCAGCCGGATGCGGTAATCCGTAAAAAGTTTCTGCCCGTTTTCTGTGACCAGACGGATGCACGCATCCATTCCCGCCATAAAAATATAGGACGGCGAACTCGTCTCATAAATGGAAAGATACCGTTCCACCCGCTTTTCATCGATCCGGTCAGAGGTCAGATGAAGCAGGGCTGTCTGTGTAAACGACGGCAATGTTTTATGTAAACTCATAATCACTGCATCTGCTCCGAGTTTTACGGCATTTTCCGGGAAACCGCCTCCGAATCCAAAATGCGCACCATGCGCTTCGTCCACAATGAGCGGGATTCCATGCTCATGACACACCTCTGCGATTTTTGCCACATCCGACACGATTCCCTCATAGGTTGGTGAAGTGAGGATCACTGCGACCGCATCCGGGTTCTCATATAGCGATTCCTGCACCTGCTCCGCTGTAATCTGCCCCTGAATTCCGTTTTCTGTAACGGACGGATACAGATATTCGGTCTGTAATTCATTCATATATAATGCATGGTACACCGCTTTGTGACAATTTCTCGCAACCAGCACCTTGTCGCCACGCCTTGTAGCCGCGCTGATCGCAGCCAGCAGACCGCATGTACTTCCATTTACAAGGAAAAAACAGCTTTTCGAGCCATAAAGCTCTGCCCCGCGTTGCTGAGCTTCTTTTATAATGCCGGTTGCATGATGCAGATTGTCAAATCCATCGATCTCTGTAATATCAATCTCATACGGATTGGGAAACGACAGACTTTTTCTTTTATGCCCCGGCATATGGAACGGATAATAATCTGACTGTGCATACTCTTTCAATTCATCTGTCAAATACTTCATGTAAGTCTGCTCCTGATGTTTTTCTTTACTGTCATGTATAAAAAAATCTTGCTATAAAAGCCTTTGCGCACATTATAACACACTTTACAACGTCTTTTCTATTATGATATATTATTTTAGATGCACTTAAAGACACACAATATTAAATAATTGCGAAACTCATAACCTGAATCTGAGTTCCGCAATTATCTAACATATACAATTCGGAGGTATAGCATGGAAAATGCGCTCGTGATCCTCTGTGGCGGTAACAGCACACGAATGGGAACCGATAAAGCTCTCCTTCCTTTTGGAGATAGCTGCTTAATTGAATATTTAGTGAAAAAATTTCAGCCGTATTTTTCCAAAATCTATCTCTCGGTGAAAATAAAGGGCGATTACGCCCATTTAAAACTTCCGGTAACGGAGATTCCGGATATCTATCCGAATCAAGGGCCAATGTCCGGCATCTTTTCCGGTCTGTCTATGATCGACGAGGACTGCGCTTTCTTTATGTCCGTAGACACTCCTTTTTTAGAGCCAAAAACTGGACTTGCGCTGCTCTCGGAACTTGGCGATGCAGATATCTGCACACTTGAGGGAAAAGCTTCCTATCTGGAAACGGCGACTGCTGCATATTCCAAAAACTGCATCACGACCATTGGGAAATGCCTGCTGCTGCACCAGTTAACGTTCAACACGCTGCGCGAAAAATGCAGCACAAAATATGTGTCCGAGTCTTCGATTGCTGAATCTGCACCAACGCCGATCGACATTCAGTACTATAATCTCGACACAAGGGATAATTACTATCATGCCCTTCGCATTTTAAGCGGCCTCGATCATCCGAACTCTTCCCAGGCACTGATCGAGTATTTCAAAGACACCAGAGATTTATTTCTGCATACAACACCAGTCATTTCCTTTGTCGCAAAACCGGGAACGATCATGACGCCTCTTATCGAAAGTCTGCTTCCTTTATTAGAGCGCGAGGGATTGAAAGTTGTGCACCTTATCAAAGAGGATTCCTCTGTGGTGTTCAAAAACGTTTACTTTGAGCCGACACTGGAAAATCTTTCTTCCTCTCTCTCTGGTGCCGACCTCGTACTGACGGAAAACTTTGGTGCGGATGCGCCAAACAAGATTGAAATTCTGCGAAAAGACTGGTCCGAGACTCCTCTGTGTGAGGAAAAAGATTTAATCGCGGTTTTTGCTGATTTTTCCTATCATCCGAAAACCTCTCTGCCAGTATTTGACCTTGGCAAATTAAAAAACATTGTCGCATTTCTGCGTGACTATCTAAGCAAACAATAAAAAATAATCTGTGGGCAAATGCATTTGCTCACTAAAAAATATCCCACAAAAGAGGCTGCCGCGGCAGCCTCTTATAAATAGCGGGAAAGATCCGGCATCCAGTCTCCAAAGAAAATCTCATCCCTGCACACCGCATCCCAGATTGGATTTACAAAAGATAAAATCTGCCGCAATACTGTTTCCCAGGAAACATTTTCTCTCCCCTGCTTTCTTGCATACTTTTCCCAGCGTTTCTTCATATAAGTATAATCTTCGTAAGACGCAAGCATTTCTATCCGCTCCGCCTGCGGCGCTGCTTCCTCTTTTTTGCAAAGAAAAACGATTGTCTCATAAATATGCCGTCCGTCCACCGGCTCCTGCTTCAACAGATGAAACACGGTATCGTATGCCTCCATTGACGGAATCAGTTCCAGATAATTGATAATTGAAAAAATCTGCTCCGCCAGATACGTTTCCACCGGGAAATGCAGATAAGAAGCCGTCTTCTTTTCATAAAACACCGACTGTAACTGCTGTTTTTCCGGTTTTACCATGTCATAAACAAGAGGACTGATGCGAATGGTAAGCGGAACTTTCATTTCTTCCCATTCTCCAGTTATGTAAACCAGATAATCACTTTCCTCTTTTTCCAATGCATAATTCCAGCGGATGTGGTTATCCCTTTTTCTACAGATCTCCTCCGCAAAATCTGAGATCAATTTTTCATCCAGAGACGGTAAAGCTGCGCCGTTTTCCTGCCCATATACAAAATGAAGTGGCTTCTGCCACTCCTTTCTGTAGGCATCCGGACAAAAGCAATCCCTGTTCTTCAGCCATAAATTCTTCGCGAAATCCGTCTCCAGCACCTGAAACATCAGTGTCTCCTGTAAAAATGCTTCCAGCAGATTTGCAAATGGAATTTGATACTCTATGCTTTTTTCTTTTAACTTCTTCTTCGTAAGTAGATTCTGTTCCATTTAAAGCCAGACTCCAATCATATTCTGAACTTTTTTCACGACTTTACGCTCTTTTGCATAATACATCAGTTTTGCGATATCCTTCTTCGGGTCTTTTATGTAAGCCATCAGTCCTTCTTTGAATCTTTCCCGATCCATCTTGTCCTCGTATTTTAAACATTCACAGATCAGTCTTTCCTTCTCAAAAATCCGGACAGTCACATCAGAAAGCTGTATTTCTGTCACTCCAAGCTCCAAAGTCTCCGGCTCTGCATACATCGGAATAATCTTCGGATAATCCATTTTAAACCGTGATTTGGAAGTATTCTTATCCACCGCAAGCCGCCAGCCATACGGTTTCTTTTTGATATAGCCATACGCATATAACGCATTCTCCAGATTCAGCACGCAGTCCGGAAATAGCTTTGCCACAAGCTCCTCCTCTGTAAAATCACTGAGATGAACTGCATAATAACCGCTTTTTATGCGCAGAATGTCCCCCTTTTCCACAAAATCAAGGATCCTGCGATAATCGATTCCCAGCCCGGCGAGCTGGCTCTTTTTTACAATTCCGCCATTATCCAGTATAAACTTCCTGACCCTGTCTAACAGCAACTCTCTTTTTTCACTGACTGCATATGACTCCGACATGCTTTATCTCCATCTTCTGCGTCTTCTACGTTTTTTTCTGATTCTTCGTCTCTGATCTTTTCTGTCTCTACGAACGGCTCTGTTGTGTTTGATAATATAGTAATTATCGTAAAAACGTTTTAAGAAAAATAAAAGTACACCAAGCAAAATCACTGCAACAATGAGTAATACCACAACAATCGGTTTCACTTGCACCGTGGAGACTGCTTCCTGTTCCTCCTCCTCGGTCGACTCATTGTCAAATGCATAGCCTTCCACGACCACGCCGGTTGTCTTAATATCTGCTTTTCCTACATTTCTTCCCGCATAAGTATATGTGATGCTCCCTGCAATCTCCGGATCGCTGTCATTATATTCCACGGAAGATGAGGTATCTGAAAATTCTGCTGTTTTCGGCAGAACAATGACGGCATCTTTATCAAGCTCCACAAATGGCGCAATATTGTTCAGATTACCATTATCCACCGTTGTCTCTGCGCTGTAATTCGTATCATTTTCTGCTACATTCAGCACCTGAAAATTGTCAAATGCATAATCAAATAAATTTACTGTATCAATAAACTGATTCGGTGACTGCGTGTCCATTACCACACAGATCAGTGTCATACCATCTTTTTCCGCGTAAGTCACAAGCGTGCTGTTTGCAGTCGCCGTGTATCCGGTCTTTCCGCCGACACAGTACGGATATAAATACTTACGGTTCGCATTGTGGTAAGTACAGAGCATATCGTGATGATTCCTTAACACCGTCTCCTCCGCATGCTTATTGGTTGGAGGGATCGTATACATCTTCGTCCCGATAATAATACGAAACGTTTCATTCTGATAAGCCGCCTGCGCGATCAACGCCATATCATGTGCGGTCGTGTAATGATTTTCATCCTGTAAGCCGTGCGGATTGGCAAAATGTGTGTTGGTACAGCCTAATTCTTTTGCTTTGGCATTCATCATGTCCACAAAATTTTCTACCGTGCCGCCCACATGTTCTGCGACAGCATAGGCACATTCATTTGCCGACTCTAACATGACACCATAAAGACACTGCTCTAAGGTCATCTGCTCGCCGTAATCTCTGGCAATTCCCGATCCTTCCGTGTTGTTGATCGCATCATCCGAAAAAGTGACCATGTCACTCAGATTACCATTTTCCAACGCCAGCAACGTGGTCATGATCTTTGTGATACTTGCCGGGTAATGCGCTTCATCACTGTTTTTCTCATAAAGGATCGTACCTGTGGATTCTTCCATTAAAATAACACTCGGCGAGAGTGTTTCCGGCGCGTCCGGCCAGTAGTCTGCCGCCTTGACGTCCACTTTTCCAAGACAGACAGCAGATATAATCGTAAGGATCAGGCATGCTGCCTTTTTCCATCTATTTTTCAACATCATAAAAACTCCAAATCTATATTAAATCTATTAATTTCGCACAATCCGTCCCATGTATACACAATTTTTACGGATTGTTACTGTTCACCTGTAACTCGTTCCTGTAACAACGACGTTACTCTATCAACATTATTAGTATAATAGTTGGAAAAAATACATGCAACCACTTTTCATCATTTTAAGACTTTATTAATTTGTCAGATTATGCAATGTGTGCTTGAAAGTTGGGGTTTCTTTATTGTAGAATATATACGATTGTTTCACGATACTGTACTTTTACTTTGCGGATCGTTTGAAACGATATTTCAGCAAAAAATTTATAGTTTACATAATATTGAGAGGTTGTTTTATGAGATTAAGAAATATCCCTGGCGCGGATGACGCCATTTTAAATAGTGGATACTGCATCAAAAATCCAGAGGAGCAGAAAGGTCACTGGCAGGATCGCTTTGAGACAGCACAGCCGCTTCATATCGAGATTGGGATGGGAAAAGGCCGTTTTATCATGGACATGGCTGCCCTGCACCCGGATATTAACTACATCGGCATCGAGCGTTACTCCAGCGTACTTTTACGCGCTTTGCAGAAAATGGAGCAGAATCCGCTTCCTAATATTAAGTTTATCTGCATGGACGCTGCCGATATTGCAGAAGTGTTTGCCAAAGACGAGGTAGACCGCATTTACTTAAACTTCTCCGATCCATGGCCAAAAGACCGCCATGCGAAGAGACGTCTTACTTCGAGACAATTTTTTGCCCGTTATGACCAGATTTTGAAAAAAGAAGGACACCTTGAATTTAAAACTGATAATCAGGATCTTTTCACCTTCTCTTTGGAGGAAGTGCCGGAAGCCGGATGGAAATTAGACGCTTCCACCAGAGATCTGCACCATGATGCCGTCTTAAATGAAGGCAATGTCATGACGGAATACGAAGAAAAATTTTCTTCCAAAGGAAATCCAATCTGCAAACTGATCGCATCGAGATAGAAAAAACGCCCGGTACCAACGGTTTTACACCATTGATACCGGGCATTCTATTTATCCTTCAATTGCAATGTAACGTTTTTCCGGAACAGCTTTCTTCTGTTCTTTCGGAACGTCCAAGGTCAGGATACCGTTTTCGTATTTCGCATGGATATCTTCCTCTTTCATGTTCTCACCAACATAAAAGCTTCGGCTCATGCTGCCTGCATAACGTTCACGTCTGATGTATTTGTCATTCTTATCCTTCTCATCCTTATCGAGTCCCTTCTCGGCACTGATAGTCAGGTATCCATCATTCAACTCAAGATGAAGCTCATCTTTCTTGAATCCCGGAAGATCAATTGCTACTTCATAGCCATTATCTTTCTCCTTAACATCTGTCTTCATCATATTCTTTGCATGTTTGCCATACAATGTTTTATCAACATCCGGGAATGAAAAATTCATTAAATTATCAAAATCATCAAATAAACTCTCTCCAAAAATACTAGGCATCAACATAAGTCATCTCTCCTTTTCTATCTGTCCACTTTTTTGTGGATATTCGTATGCTCATTAACCTTGTTTCTTTGGAACTGTCAGAGGAAAAACTTTTGAACTTCTGTTCTTTTTCTTTCCCTCTTCCTTTGTTCTGACTATGTTATAGCACCGATTATTAGCACTGTCAATAGGTGAGTGCTAATTTTCTGTGAACTTTTTGTGAAATCTTGGAATTATTTATACATTTCAAAAGCATTGACTTTACTTCCCTCTGAAATCAGGAAATCAACTTCATAATAATGTGCGCTGCCGATTTTTTCCCATGTGTGATAGTAAAGTTCTCTTCCTGATGCTGCTATCATCTGTGCAACCAGATTTTCATATAAAAATCCAAGATTCGCCGGTAGTTTATCTGAAAGCAGCTTTGCGTAAACATCATTTTCTGTTACCGGACGATCTATAAACATCAGTGTAACAAACAATCCAGTATCCGCCAGATACAACTTATATCTGTCAAAATCTTTCGTATCTGCCAGGCTTACCCTCGGATCTGTCGAATTATAGCATGGTAAAATTGTTTTTGAGTCAATCAACTCATACAATAATTCCTCAGCTCTTGTATTATTTTTCTTTCCAATGGCTGATGTGATCCGGTATTTTCTTGAATCTTTTGATAACTGGGCAGGAATGGCATGGTATAATGCAGATATTCTTCCGGATGCATCAATTTTTTAAAATCATCTTCATACAATGATATGATCTGCCTTTTTACCATATCAATTTCCGAAAAATTTTTTCCTTCCACATAGGCTTCTACTGCCTGCCTTGCTTGTGGGAAAAGCTGAACCTCATCAAATATAATTAACGATTCATGTTCATATAATGTCACTCCGGTTTCCGCCTTCAAGCAAAACCGCGTATTTGTCCGAATACTTCTCTTTCCATGCTGACAACTGGTCATATACTTTTCCTTATTTTGTTCTTTTCTTCAAAATTCTATTCTTCGAATTTGTGCTTTTCTTCAAGATTTTAAACTGGATTCAAATACAAAAAAAGCCGCAACCCAAGTAAAATCAAGGGTTTGCGACATAAAAAAAAGCACCGACCCCATAGCCTCTGCTATAAAACCGATACTTCGTAATGCGCCACCAGGGGTTCGAACCCTGGACACCCTGATTAAGAGTCAGGTGCTCTGCCAGCTGAGCTAGTGGCGCATGTCTTTCAGCGACGAATGTTATTATATAATATAATTTTAAGAAATGCAACTATTTTTTTATAAAATCTTTTATTTTTGACAAGAAATTGTTTTTAATTTTTCATCCCAATATTTCATATTTATGTATTTTATGGTATTTTATAAATGCGGTGCACAATTGTATACAACAAACTTATTTATATCGCAAATGCGTGGCATATTACTATGGCACATTTTTATAAGGAGGATTCACATGCGTGTTGAAGAACGATTATTAAAATATGTATCTTACTGGACGACTTCCGATGAGGAATGCAGACAGATTCCGTCGACTGACCGACAATTTGCGTTGGGAAAAGTTTTAGAGCGGGAATTACGGGAACTTGGTCTTGAAAAAGTTACACTGACCGACCACTGCTATGTCTACGGTCTGCTCCCTGCCACAAAAGGTTACGAGGAGAAAGCTGCAGTAGGCTTTATTTCCCATATGGATACTGCTCCTGATTTTTCCGGAGAAAATGTCAAACCACAGATCATTTCTGACTATGACGGCAGAGATGTTCTTTTAAAAGGATCAGGTGCTTATCTGAAAGTATCCGGTTTTCCGACACTTGAAACATTAAAAGGACGCACACTGATCACCACAGACGGCACAACACTTCTTGGCGCTGATGACAAAGCCGGAGTTGCCGAGATCATGACCGCAGTGGAACAGATCATTTCCGAGAATATTCCTCATGGCGACATCTGGATCGGATTTACGCCGGATGAAGAAGTCGGATGCGGTGCTGATCTATTCGATCTCGACTATTTTAAAGCAAAATTTGCCTATACGGTTGACGGCGATTACGAGGGGGAAGTCGCCTACGAGAATTTCAATGCTGCAAGCGCTTCATTTGAGATTGACGGTGTCAATGTCCACCCTGGAGAGGCAAAAGATATTATGATCAACGCTGCCCTTGTCGGCTGTGAGATTGCATCTCTTCTCCCTGAAAATGAGACTCCTGCCCACACGGAAGGACGTGAAGGATTTTATCATCTTACTGATTTTAGCGGAGACATCGCCCATGCGAAGATTGACTACATTATCCGCGACCATGACAAAGCTTCTTTTGAAAAACGTCTCGATGTTTTACGCGGAATCGAAAAGAAAATAAACGAAAAATATCACGCTGACACGGTTAAGCTGAACATTACTCATTCTTACAGCAATATGTTGGAAGTGATCGAAAAAAATGAATTTGTTGTTGATATTGCGAGAAAAGCCATTAAAAATGCCGGTTTAGAGCCGATCTCACGCCCGGTACGCGGTGGCACAGACGGCGCAAGATTAAGCTTCATGGGGCTTCCGTGTCCTAACCTTGGTACCGGAGGATACGGTTTTCATGGTCCATTCGAGCATATCAGCGTAGAAGGCATGAATACTGCAGTTTCTGTTATCAAGGAAATCGTAAAGATTACGGCTGAATAATTTTATCATAGTTTTTACCCGCTAATATGATTCAAAAAAGGACTGGCGCCTGATACCGATTCCAAAATCTAATGATTGTGGACTGGTATCAAGTGCTAGTCCTTTTATTACAGATTCGCAATCAAAGCTGCAATTTCATCCGGTGTCATAACTTTATTTGGATCTGACAGATCTGGCATTGATGGCTTGTCCTCTACTACGGTTTCATCCTCCGGTGGAATCTTCTCAACCGGAACATCATCATCCGAACCACTTAACGTATCGACCATCATATCGTCAAAATCGGATAATCCAAGTTCTGCTGCATCATCCCCAACTGGAAGTTCTTCGCCGATCGGTGTTTCCTCGATCACTGGAGTTTCTTCTTCGATTGGTGTCTCTTCTACTATCGGAGCTGCTTCTTCGATTGGTGTCTCTTCTACTACCGGAGCTGCTTCTTCGATTGGCGCATCTTCGACTACTGGAATTTTCTCCTCAACAGGCGGAATTTCTTCGACTGCAACTTCTCTCACTTCCGGTTTTTCTGTCTCAATCCTGCTTTCTTCTGCAAGAATCCGCTCCTCTGTAAAGAAGTTCTGCTCTGCCGACTGCGCCGCTTTCTTCGCGTCTGCTCCGATACTGTTTAACAAACTCTGTACTGTCTCTAACTGATTTAAAATTTTATTCTGATTTTCTAAAATATCCTGCGAATATGCATTGTCTTTCTGCGGTGTCTCCACTGGCTGTGGCTGCACATTGTCTGATAAAACAGCCTCTAACATCGAAATCTTTTCCATGATGCGGTCATTGGAATTCATCAGTGCATCTGTATTCTCTTTATTTCTTCCAATGGAAACCTTTGCTACTGCTTTCTGTGCGTGAATAATATCCTCCACATTTGTTTTCCGGGACTGGTTTCCTTTTTCAATGAGTTCATACAGATCATCAAATGTTTTCCTCAGCAGAAGATAGGAAGCTTTTTCTGATTTAAAAATACTGTCGTATTGTTCTTCCTTGCGTTCTGTGACTGCGCTTATCTGCCTTGTCACAGCATCTATCACATAATATATCGCAGCTAAAAACAGAACGTTCACTGCTGCAAGTGCCAGAACATTCTGTGGCATATTAATCATTATATACAGATCTGCCACGAACAGACATGCTGCAATCAGAATTGAAATCACCAGACTGAGCCTGTAATTCTTCTCTTTTTTCTTTTCCATAAGTGCTACCTCCACCTGCATCTCCTGTGATGCTTATATGAGAATTTTTCTTCTCGTTTATTACTACATGATACCATAAGATGCATGAGATATCTATATACGAAATAACTGAAAATCCAAGGTTGACGCATTTTTTCCTTTATTTTATATCAATCTTGGAAGCCGTTATCAGGAAGCAAATGACCACAAAACGGCTATCGAATACTTTTTAAAGGCTGAGAATGCGCTTTCAAAGGAAGTCTGCAAGGCAGATCCGCGATATCACGGCTGGTGTCTTGTAAACAGCCTGAATCTGATGATCTCAAGCAACCACCAGATGAATTTTGAGCTTGGCGGAGAGTTCTTAGAACGCTGCGAATCCCTGCTCACCGAGGAAGATATGACAGACTCCATCGGTATTTCCCTACTAATTATAAAGTGTCACCTGTACTGGTACACCGAACGCCGGGCTGCAGAACACCAGTCTAAGATTGATGCACTGACCGGACTTGGAAACCGCTTTCTTTTAGAAGAAAATCTTGCTGCCCACTTAGAGTATGCCATTGCCAGACAGCAGGCTTACCGTCACACTGTCCCAGGGCTATGCCATCTGCCGGACAGATGCCGACAGCAGAAAGGATATTCTGGTTTCCAAAGCGGATAAAGCTTTGTATGCAGTAAAAAATAGTTATTCTCTGCCACTTTATAATTCAATCAGAGTACGGATCAGTTCCGCTCCGTCATATAAATCCTTTATTTTCGTATATTCATTTGTGGAATGTGCCCGATACATTCCACAGGATAACACAAGTCCTTCGATTCCATGTTTTGCAAAGCTGTTATTGTCACTTCCACCGAAAGTTTCCGTCAATGTTCCCGGAAATCCGGTCTTTTCGCATGCTTTCAGAAAATCTTTTACTGTCCTGCTTTCTACTGGCGTCTCATATGCCACAAGATGTACCTGATGTGTTACCTCTGCAGTGGCTTCTGCTTTGTCTGCTTCCTCTGCAAAAATTTTTTCCGTATTTTTTACATGTTCTAAAGCTTTGTTGTGGTCATAGCTTCGGATTTCACCTGTCACCACACAGCTATTCGGCACAATATTTGTGGCAGTTCCACCGTTTATCGTTCCAATATTAAACGTTGTGTCCTCATCCACATGTCCCATGGACAGACGTGTCACTGCTTTTGCCGCCACTGCGATCGCATGGATTCCACGCTCCGGCTCAAATCCGGCGTGCGCTGCTTTTCCCTTTACTTCCGCTTTTATGGAAATGATCGACGGCGCACGTCGCGCAGCGGCACCAACTGCCCCGGAAAGATCTAATACATATGCCTGTTTTGCCTCAATCTTCGAATAATCAAAGACGTCCGAACCTTTCACATATAATTCCTCGCCAATTGTAAACAGAAGTTCAATTTTTTTATGAGGTTTTCCACTTTCAAGTACCAGTTGTACACCATAGAGGATTTCCAGAATACCACTGATGTCATCTGCACCGAGCACTGTATCTCCTGCTGAATGGATTGTTCCGTCTTCTTCCACTATGGATTTTTTTCCGCTCCCCGGTTCTACGACATCCATATGTGCGCAGAAAATAACCGGTTCTCCTGGCAATGTTCCGTCTAATACGGCATACAGATTTCCGGTATCACCACCGTAATACGAACCTGCGTCATCTTCTTCTACTGAAAATCCCATTTTCTGCAGCCGCTCAATGAGCCAGTCCGCAGTTTTCCGCTCGTAAAAACTAATGGAATCAAACGATACCAGTTGTTCAAAATCTTCTATGATGTTCTGTTTCCATACCATAATGGGCACCTCTTTCTATTATATGATACAAGATAATTGCGAAACTCAGATTCATGTTATGAGTTTCGCAATTATTTATTATACGCTACAAGCGTTACAGGATTTTCTCCGTGTATACACACTTAAAAATAGCGTCATCCTCATTTTTAATTTTATCATAATCTGCCGTATATCCAAGCCTTTCGTAAAATCCAACTGCCTCATCCCTGCTTGTGATCACGATTTTGGAAATACCTTTTTCTTTGATCCAGTTTTCGGCTTCCGTGATAATTGCCCTTCCGACACCGGTTCCACGGTATTTTTTCAGGGTGACAACTCGCTCGATCTTCGCATAACCTTCCTCTGTCACATGCACACGGCAGGTTGCGATCGGATGCACATCATCAAATGCTACGATATACTCAATAGGCTCTTTTTCGTCAATCTCAAACTGAACCGGGATTCCAAATTCTTCCACATTCATTGCCTGGATTCTCACATAAAAAGCTGCTGCCTGTCCGGCAATATTGTTTTTTTCAATTCTTTTTATTTCCATGATGCTTCCTCCGGTCCTCTGAAAATCAGATGATACGGATTTCTTGCATCATCTAATTCCTCATACGCCTTTTCTTTTTCCTCCTGAATCTGAATTGAGTTTGCAATTTCAGGAAATTGCCGGTACAGTCGACCTTCCCACAAAATCAGGATCTCCCTTTTATCCAGACCTAACAGTCTGAGTGTGATAACTGCTTTATTAGAATGAGGGCATCCCGGCATCCAGATTAGTCTGTAGTGGTCAGGAACGACTGGAAGATCATCTTTTCCGTCCCCAAAATGTTTATCAAAAACAAATTTTCTCTCATCAATTTTTCCTGTTTTCTTGTTGATCTGATGACGAAATGTATTTTCAAATAAAGCAACGCTCTGAAACGGTACCAAGTATGACATTATTCTCCCTCCTTGTGTCTTAAGAATTTTTCCTCCGGTGTTCTGCTCAATACCTTCCGGTTCTGAGGTGCAGACCAGATTTTTTCATAAGGGATCACATCATTGAATCTCGCCGGGAAGGAACTGAATAATCCTTTTTTCGCTTCTCTTGAGAAATCACGGAAATAAGTATTGTTACGGAATGCCGGGATCTCATAAAGATCTCTTGCATACGCCCATACATTCTTGTAATCTGAGATTCTTCTTCTCTGTGGTCCTAAATTTCTGTAATAGTGGGAATCCCACCTCGCAAGTGTCACAAAGAAACGGACATCGGAATCGGTTACATAATCTCCAAATAAGAAACGGTTGTTTTCCAGTCTGTTATCCAGTTTTTCCATTGCACTTGTGAAATCGTCAAAAGCTTCTTTGTATGCCTCTAAAGACTGGCAGAATGCCATGCGGTAATGCGCATTGTTGATATTCGGGAACAGCCAGTCGTTAAGCACATCAATCTCCCTGCGGAGTTCCACCGGATAAAGATCCGGTGCATCTTTGTCCTGAAATGGACGGAACTGAACCTCAAAATAGTTGGTCAGTCTGTGATAATCGTTATTCACAATCTTCTTTGTCTCAATATCTACAAGAGACGGAACTGTTGCACGTCCACTGTATTCCGGATCTGCATTGAAATATGCTTCACTTAAAAATTTAAATCCGGTCACTGGATCTTCTCCGTTTTCCTCTTTCGGAAATCCCCAGCCATATTTATTATGTAAACCTGTTGGTTCTACAATATTCACACTGATCGCTTTATCAAGTCCTAAGAGTTCTCTGACGATTGAAGCACGGTTTGACCAGTGGCATCCTTTTGCCCAGAAAAGTCTGTATTTTCCGGCTGCTGCCTTTAACTCGCCCTCTCCGTCTCCGAAAGGTGTCCGGAAGCTGTTTGGCTGGCGAATAAATGCACCTCTGTCGTCGATCTCTGAATTTGTCTCAGAAGGTCTTGGTTTTACACCGCGCTCTCTGGCTGCTTTTTCAATCGGATTTTCCTCATGTACGATCTCTCTTGATAAGAATGGTTCATCTGAATCACTCACCACGATTGTGATCTTTTTCCCTGTTTTTTCTTCTAATCTTCGTAACTCTGATAAAGAGGTCTCTTCCATTAACTGTTTTACACTGTCATATTTTCTTTCCATAACAACCTTGCCTTTCTCGTAACCTGCATATTATCTTTAAATTGTATAGTCATCCGGACCTTCAATTCGTTCCAGTCTGGAAATAAATTCACGTACACGTTCACTTTTTGGTGCGTAGAATAACTCTTTTGGAGTTCCCTGTTCTAAAATTTTTCCATTTTCCATGAAAATAACTTTTGTTGCTACATTTCGTACAAAATTCATTTCGTGGGAAACAAGAAGCATTGTATAGCCCTCGTTTGCGGCTTTTTTGATCGTATCTAATACTTCTCCAACCAACTCCGGATCAAGTGCGGAAGTCGGTTCATCTAATAAAAGTAACTGTGGCTCCATTGCAAGCGCTCTGGCAATTGCAACTCGCTGCTGCTGTCCGCCGGATAAATGTCTTGGATAGTGGTTGGACCAGTCTAAAAGTCCTACATTCTGTAACTGTTCTTCGGCGATTTTTTTTGCAGTCGCCTTATCCATTTTTTTGACAACAGTTAAGCCTTCCATTACATTTTCCAATGCTGTTTTCTTGGAAAAAAGATTCCAGTTCTGAAAAACCATTGCGGTTCTCTTGCGGATGTCGATCAGTTCTTTTTTACTTGCCTGCGCCAGATTTACTTTCAGGTCATCAATGATGAGTTCTCCTTCTTCCGGCTTTTCCAGGCGGTCGATACATCTTAATAAAGTTGATTTTCCTGTACCGGAAGGTCCGATGATCGCAATGACATCTCCTTTATTGATTGTAAGGTCGATACCGTCTAACACGACGTTTTCGCCAAATTTTTTCTTGACATTTTTTACTTCTATCATGCCTGTACTTCCTTTCTCTGAGGAGTTTTTACCTGCTCTGGAACCGCAAGTTTTTTCTCTAAGAACTTAATGATGCGTTCCACAACAATTGTGATTGCCCAATAAATCAACGCAAGTGAGATGTATACCTCAAAGTAGCGGAAGGTTCTTCCTCCGATGATTCGTCCTTGTGCTGTCATTTCGACTACCGCACAGGTAAATGCAAGAGATGTCCCCTTGATCAAACCGATAAATGAATTTCCAAGAGACGGAAGTGCAACTACGATCGCTTCCGGAAGAATAATTCTTCTTAATATCTGAAAATATGTCATTCCGAGTGAACTTGCCGCCTCAACCTGACCTTTATCCACCGACAGAAGAGAGGCTCTGATGATCTCTGCATTGTAAGCCGCTTCGTTGATAGCTAATGCGACAAATGCATACAATATGGAAGGGATTCCGTTCAGATTATAGTTGGTTCCATTTTTGTAATTGATGTATTTTAAAATTAACGGAATTCCATAATAGGTGACATACAACTGAACAAGTACCGGCGTTCCACGGATCACTGAGATGAATAACGTAGCGATCGGGGTTAATAACGGGATCTTTTTTATTTTTATCAGCGCAATGCCCAATCCTAAGATCAGACTGACGATCATTGATCCAATGGCTAACTCCATTGTGACTGGTAAATATCTTAAAATATCCGGTATGTTTGTAAATACCTGCTGGATGTCAAATAAATCTTTTGCTTCCATGATTTTTCCTCTCAACTGCTTTGATATGATTGTGGCTGCCATTTTCATGAAAGCCTTTTTATACTTAATTTAATGGTGTCTGAAGAACATCTTCTGCTGGTGACTGGTCTGCTCCACCAAAGAATTTTTCACTGAGTTCTTTTAATGTTCCGTTCTGTTTTAACTCTAAGATTGCTCCGTCTAATTTATCACGAAGTTCGGTCTGATCTTTTGGAAGGATGAAGTATGCATAGAGGTTATCGGAAATCAGGCTTGCTTCCTCTTCTGGGATTTCTGCTTTTCCAAGATCAAATCCGTATTCATCGATGTAAGCTGTATACATTGGTCCGTCAATGATACTGAAATCGGCGGAACCATCTTCCACATGCTGAAGCCATACGGCTGTATCTGCATCGGAGTAAGTAATGTCAATCGTCTGATCTGGATTTTTCTCATTCCACTGCTCTACTGCATTTGTTACACTGACACCAGCGCCATTTTCAAATTTCTTTCCTGCTGCATCAGCAAATGATGTGATCGGTGTTGCTCCGTTCTTGTATACAAATACATAACTGATCTCATCATATGGAACACTGTAGAGATAGTTCTCTGCTCTCTCAGCATTGTAAGAGAAGTTGTTCACACCGATCTGATAGTTTCCTGCGGTCAATCCGGTAAAAATAGATGCAAAGTCTGTTGTCTCAATCTGAAGTTCATACTCTGGAAGCAGGTCGAATGCAGCTTTTAACACTTCGATGTCATATCCGGTTAACTGATCATTCTCATCTACTGTGATGTATGGTTTTGGACTTCCGCCTGTTGCCGCTTTGATCACTGTTACTTCTCCGGAAGCTGCTGCACCGTCTGCCTCTGTTGCTGCTGCATTTGCATTATCATTTGAGTTTCCTGCTGCATCTGCTGATGTATTGCTGCTTCCTGATCCGCATGCTGTTACGGATGTTGCAACTAATGTTGCTGCTAAAATTGTTGTTAATACTCTTTTTACATTGTTTGCTTTCATAATCTTTTTCCTCATTCTTTCTTTTTTATTGATCATTTCCTCTTTTTCATATACTTTTACACGTTAATTCTAAAAAGTTTTTTATAAAAAGAAGAAGCAGGTCGTTGTCATATGGTTATCACAACTGCCTGCTTCTTCTTTTCTCCAAAACACTCAGGTGTATAAATCATATGAAAATAAAACCGTATTCATCCATACAGCACATACAACAGCAACACATCTGGTTTTTGTTCATTACGATTGTATTTGTCTTCATATGATTTTCCCCTTTCTTATTTCATAGTTATTTGATATGTTATGTAGGAATTACTTTATATGGGGAATTATAATCATCTGATATTATTTTGTCAATTGTTTTTGTTATAGAAGATTCCTTGGGTTTGTTATAGGTTTTGATTATAGCTGATTTTTTTTAGAACAACTCCGGGTGATTTTCCAGCGCATCTTCTTCCGTAATCTCGCGGATCACGCGGCATGGAACACCAACTGCAAGTGAATTTGCCGGAATATCTCTAGTAACGACGCTTCCAGCACCGATCACACAGCCCTCGCCGATCGTAACACCACCACAGATTGTAACATTTCCTGCGATCCAGCAATTATCGCCAATGGTAATCGGTCTGGCGTATTCCTTATCGGTAAGTGTGCCATTTTGTTTCTGATACTGGTTGCGATCCTGCCACCGGAGCGGATGCATCGGTGTAAGAAGTGACACATTTGGTCCCATAAATACATTTGCACCAATGGTAACCGGACAGCAATCCACACACGTAAAGTTAAAATTCGCGTATGAATTTGCACCGATAGAGGTCAGACAGCCATAATCGAACTGTACTGGTCCTTGCAAGTAAAACGAATCACCTATGATTCCCATTTCTTTCAGAATCTCGGAACGTTTCTCGTCTGTTTCAAGAAGTTCATTATATTCTTTGCTTAATCTGTGGGCTTTTGTTCTTAATTTCACAAGTTCTTCATCGGAAGGATCATAAATTTTTCCTGCCATCATTTTTTCTTTTTCTGTCATTTTTCTTGCTCTCCTTTTTGCAATCTCATGATAAACTGTTTTTTCCTATGCCAGCTCTGTTCCTAATTTTTCCAATTCGTCCATTGCGCCCGCATTTTTTGATAATTCATCTTTTGCAGTTGCATAATAGGATTTCTGGAAAAGCATATCCCATGACAGGTAGTGAGCCATGCAGTCAAACTGTTTCTGAATCAGTTCATATTGTATACTGTCTACCGGTGATCCGCCTACGACAATAACACCAACCTTTTTCCCTTTTATCTGTAATCCTCTGCAATAACATTTGTCTATAACCAGCTTCAACTGTGCGGACATTCCCCACCAATACACTGGTGTTGTAAAAAGGATCATGTCTGCTGCCACAATTTTGTCAATCGAAGGATTGGTATCATCCTGATCAACGCAGCCTCTATTGCACTGACAGACACCACATCCTTTGCATGGGCTGATATGTAACTTGTCCGGCTGAATCACTTCGATCTCATTTTTTCCAGATGCACCTTTTATAAATGCATTAATTGCAGTTAACGTGTTGCCTTTTCTTGCACTTCCGTTAATAATCACAATTTTCATTTATTGGTTCCTCTTTTCTTTCCTAAATTTATATCTGAAGTATACCATAAAAAGTATTAACATACGCATTATATGTTATGATGATAACGCTACATCGCAAAAGCCCTGAAGCTGCAACTTCAGGGCTTTTGCTTATAAATTATCCCGTTTCCGGTTCATCCACAAATAGAAGATCACATTCAGCACAATTCCGAAGATCGTTGCTGCCGGAGCCGCAAAACCGATCTTGGTGAGGCTCGCATCCGGCTGGATACTCATATAATATGCCAGCGGCAGACGCACAAGAAGCGTCTGGACGAGTCCCTGAACCATAACCCAGACCGTTTTATCATGTCCGTTGAAATAACCGACCATACTGAATAGAACGGCTGTCACGATCGTTTCCAACGCAAAACCTTTCAGATAATCATAGCCATTCTGCACAACGGCTGCGTCTGTTGTGAAGATTCCGGTCAGAAGATCTCCCTTAAACATAACAAATGCAAATACAATGCAGCCGATCACAATTCCAACGCCCATGCCGGTAAACATTGCTTTTTTCGCTCTTTTTTCGTTTCCGGCGCCTACGTTCTGCGATACAAAGGATGCCATGGACTGCATCAGAGAGCTTGGAATCAGTAACACAAAGTTTACAATCTTGCAGGCAACGCCATATCCGGAGGAAGCTTCAAGTCCAAGCCGGTTAACAAATGCGCAGAGTGCAAGAAATGAGATCTGTGTCAAAAACTCCTGCATAGCGAGTGGCAGACCGACTTTTAATGCTTTTATACAATGTGTGTTGATCTTAAAATCCTGTCTGGTGATTTTAAATGGAAGTTCTCTTTTTACCAGTAAAAATAATGCAAAAACGACGCTGACCGCCTGTGCTGTTACAGTTGCGATTGCAGCTCCGGCTGCGTCTAAATGCAGTCCTGCCACTAAAATCAAGTCTCCTGCAATATTCACCACGCAGGCAACCGCAACGAATAATAATGGAGATTTGCTGTCACCCAAACCTCTGAAAATAGCTGCGAGCAGATTGTACGCCACAATGAAAAAGATTCCGCCACCGCAGATACGCACATAAGTCGATGTCAGTTCCACAGCCTCCTGTGGTGCCTGCATCAGCACGGCGATCGGCTGCGCAAACCCGATCATAACTACAAAAAGTACCGCAGAAACGATTGCAAAAATAATTGTTGCTCCACCGATCAAAGCTCCAATATACTGCGGTTTTTTCTCCCCAATATACCGTGCGGTCAAAACAGTGATACCCATTGCAAACTGCGTAATAACAAAAGTGACTAAGTTTAACACCTGGCTTCCTGTTGATACGGCTGAAAGCCCCGATGTTGTTCCAAACCTTCCAACGACCAGAAGGTCAACTGCACCGTAAGCCGCCTGCAATACTAATGCGCCTAAGATTGGCAGCATAAATGGCAGCAACTTTCCTAAAATACTTCCCTGTGTAAAATCTGATTTTGAACTATTCAATGTCAACTCTCCTTTCGCTCATGACTTTATAAAATTTTTCTATGGTCGAAATCATACAGTCTGCTTCTTCTTCGGAAATATGATCCATATATTTCAAAAGCCGGCTGTAATAATTTTTATCGTACTTATCCGATAATTCTTCGCCTTTTTCTGTAATGGAAACATATGTGATCCGACCGTCCTCCTCAGACGCATATTTCGTGAGATAGCCCTTTTTTTCCATTTCCTTGACCGTTCTTGTCACACCCGGTCTTGGCAGCTTTAATGTATCACTGATATCGGAGACTTTTACTCTCTCTTTCTTCTCCTGTAACTTGTGGATCACGTCCATGTACTGGATATACGCTGGTGTGACTCCTTCCGGCAGTTCCGGGAGCAGTTCCCTCGTCCTTTTTGCAAGATAGCAGGCATCCAACATTCTCTTTATTTTTTCTTCGTTCATACTATCGGTTCCTTTTTTGCATTGTGCTATATAATTGCCTTTGTTAATTACCATTGGTAATTATATGGTTCTATAACACTATTGTCAAGAGATAATTTAAACTCGCCCTATCATAATATTACAAAACAGGAATCAATCACCAATACAACATTATGGTCATCAATCCCTGTCTTTTCACATCTGTTATTCATCTTTTCCACTTCTGTCCGGCAATGCCGATGTGATATCCACAGCGCTTTGCAATACCTGAATCAAAGTGTTGAAACTTTTCATATCCGGAATCATGTGAAGCCTGTTTTCATCGCCAAGCGCAATGAGTATTCTCTGGCATTTTTCAAACTCAGAAGCAAGCTGCTCTATCTCTTTCGACTGCATTATTTAACCTCATGTCCTGTGTCTTTCCTTCATAACTCTAAGATATCCATATATAATCCCTTTCTTTGTTCAAATGTTTAAACGCATTGTACCATAGACCAATCCAGAATTTTTAATGGGAAAGAAAATCGAGAAGATTAAATTTTTTTATCGTCTAACATCCCCTTTTTTCTCAAAAAGAGCATGAATCCAACGCAGAGAATCAACTGCAAGGCTGACGACATCGGCGTTGCCAGCCCGATATGAAACAGCGATGTCTCCGGCTGGATGCTCATAATATAGGACACCGGAACTCTGACGCAAAATGCGCCAAGGATTCCCTGGATCATGACAAATCGTGTCTTACCGATACCATTGTAAAATCCGGTATAGCAGAAGAAAATAGCTGTAAACAGGCAGTCGATCGCATATGCCTTGAGATAATCTGCCGCTGCAAAAACCACTTCCCCGTCCGAGGAGAAAATTCCTGCCAGCGCATCTCCATGGAAAAACGTGATCAAAAACATTACCACGCCAATGGAAAAAGAAACGGCAATGCCGTAATGCAAGGCTTTTCTGGCTCTTGTAATCTGACCTGCGCCATAGTTTTGTGCCACAAATGCCGACATGGACTGCATGAAAGCAGACGATATGAGCATGATAAATGCACACACTTTTTCTGCGACACCGACACCTGCCGAGGCAATGACTCCCATAGAATTTACGATTGCCAGAATGATCAAAAATGAAATGCTCACAAGCAGATCCTGCAATGCAATCGGCGCCCCAAAACCAACCATTTTCTTCAAATATACTTTATGAATTCGAATATTTTTCTTTTTACGGTAAAAGGCAGCTCTTTTTTACAGATCAGGAAAAACGAAACTACCACACTCACAATCTGCGCAAACACTGTTGCAATCGCAGCGCCCTGTGTTCCCATGTGAAAGCCTGCACATAGGATCAGATTTCCCGCAATGTTAAAAACACATGCAATCGCGACTGTGATAAGCGGTGTCTTAGAATCGTCCAGTCCACGGAAAATGCAGCCGATCAGATTGTAGGCAACAATGACTAACATACCTCCACCGCAAATTCTGATGTAATCAACGGTCTTTTGAAATGCTTCCTCAGGCGCGTTCATGATCTGACTGATTGAAGGCGCAAAAACAACCATAATGATCGACATGACCACTGCGATCGCCGCAAACATGACAATTGCTGTTCCTACGGTTCGTCCGCCTTCCTCTTTTTTTCCGCTTCCGATCTGCTGTCCCAGCAAAATTGTGGTTCCCATTGCGAAACTGCTGATCAGATTTGTTAATGTAGTCATGATCTGAGAACCTGTCGAAACCGCGGATACATCTGCGGATGAAGCGAATTTTCCCACTATGAGCAGGTCTACCGCGCCATACATCGCCTGCAGAAATAACGCCAGCAAGACAGGAAATGCAAATAAGATCAAAGGTTTTAAGATTTTTCCTTCTGTAAATGATGTGTTTGTTTCCATATATTCCTCCTGAAAATGATAGGTTGTGGCAGTAATTTCCTGTCACACAAAAAAAGCCGGATAAGAAAAGCAGATATTTCAATCTGCCACCTTATCCAGCTATTGTTCCTAAACGAACAAGTTGCCCTCCGATGAGCGATTCTGATTATACAATACACTTTTTTTCATGTCAATCGGTTTCATACAGTTTCGTATGTTTTCCTCATTGTCACGATTTTTTCTTGACCGGTATACTATGAAAGTTCCGACGTTTTCAAATCCCCCATACATTTCAAATTGCTCATATACCTAAAACGCTTGATTTTACAAGAAAATTTAATAAATATCCTTGCAGGGCATTTTTTAATCTGCTGCCTTAGCTTGTTTCTTTTAAGAATCCTGGAAATCAAATGTTTCAAAAACAAGCTCAGTTCCTATGATCTTGTAAATTTTATGCGTGACTTCAGGGCTGTTGACAAAGGTGATGGAACCAATATCAATATTTCTCAGAATCAAAGCGTTAATGAAAAAATCAAAAAATTAATCGTTTTAACCAATCTCGATGCTCTGTACCTAACAGAAAAAGAGAGTGATAATATCTTTGAGTTCACCATGCTGATTGACAGATGAGTACTAGGTTTTTCTTATAGCTCATGTTGTCGTTCATTTCACTTTAATTTTTTGCTTATCTTACTTTTTTTCTGATTCCGACTACGGTCAATGCTCCACAGGAAAGAAGGAGAAGTGTGATCCACAAAGCTGCCTGATCGTTATCTCCGGTTTTCGGTGAAACTGCTGTTGTATCTGCTTCCTGAACTTCAAAGTCTGCTGTTGCAACTCCATTTGCAGAAACAATACTAATACTGTGTGTTCCGGCTGCCAATGTGCTTAAATACTCCGGTTTCAAAGTGATAATGATACTTCCTTCTGTTGCCGTATAGCAGTCTGCACTGAGTTCTGCATTATCTACCATAACTTTCTGGAAGTTTGCAAATGAATCACTGGAACGGAAATAAATTGTATCTCCACTTCCCTGCGTATAGCTGCTGCCTGCACCTTCAATGATGGTTGGTATAACCTGCTGACCGCCCTGTGTGCTTGCCGTTGATGTCGAAGCCGGTGTTGATGTTGTTGTAGATTCACCTTGCGTTGTTGACGGTTCACTTGGTGCTGGTGCTGGTGTTGGTTCTGGTGCTGGTGTTGTTGACGCCGCTTGAACTGTAAGGTTTGTTATCGCAGTTCCCTCTTCCGAAACAATGCTGATACTGTGCGTTCCAACAGCCAAAGTATTCAGATACTCCGGTTTGAAAGTTATAACAATACTTCCTTCTGTCGCCGTATAGCAATCTGCACTGATTTCCTTGTTATCTACCAAAACTTTTTTAAAGCTTGTAAATGTATTACTTGAATGGAAATATACTGTGTTCTGGCTTCCCTGAACATAACTGCTATTTGCTCCATCCGTGATTGTTGGAGCATAATGTTTAAATGTTGTGCCTATTTCGTCAATATATCCTTCTGGTTTTTTGTTTGATGCTGCGGTAACTCCAGAAGCATCAACAATTGCATTTGAAGACAAGGATATTTTTCCTTCTACACCTGACACACTGGAAATTCCTAATCCATAACTTTCTTGGCTTGCAGTTCCTGCTGTTGCTTTTACAGTTCCACCATTAATGATAATATCCCCATGACTATCAATGCCATAACTGCTACCATTCGTTGCATCAGCCGATTGTGCAATGAGCTTTCCACCATTCATAACAATCCCATATGTGTAAATAGCCGCTGCATTTTCTGCTGATTGTGCAGTTGCTATAACTGTACCACTATTTATTGTCAGTTTACTTCCTGAAGAAATTCCACAACTTGTAAATCCCGTTCCACCCGTTGCTTCGAGTGTTCCATCTCCTTCTATTGTTAACTTTCCATTAATAATATTTATTGCCAAATCCCACCAATTACTCTTGCTTGTGTTTTTTATTTTATTATTTCCCTTGATATTGATAGTGAGATCTCCATACTCCGATTGAATTCCGACTCCATTACCTTCATAGATAAATCCATCTAAGGTCAGCGTTCTCGTCTGATTATCATAACTCCATCCTGTGCCGGAAGTATTGGCACTGGTAACTTCAACTCCGCCTACCCTTAGATTGTAAGATGTTGAAGTGGATGGTGTGGAACTGCCTCCCGAAGAATTTTTTGGAGAATAAAAAATACCATCTACTCCATCTTTTGTTGTAATTTCATAGTTTTTATCATCGTCAGTGAAAAATGCATCTTTGAATTGTTTTCCTGAATCTGCAAGTGGTATCTCGTTTTTTCCATATGGCTGATAATAACCTACACCTATTTTAGCACCCGTTGTCAGTGGAACAGTCGTGCTCAGATTAATTTTTTCACTACTTTTGTAACGATAAATATATAAGTTACTATTTTCATCTTTTGAATTTTTATTTCCGTAAATTTTTGCACTTCCTCCGATTGTTACATCCGCTCCCTGGTATGCAAATACACCTGCTCCATCCTGATCTTGATAGTCACCAAAATCACAAATATTTTCTGTGATTTCTCCACCAGTCATTATAAATTTACAATTATCAAGAACAACCACTCCAGCGCCGTATCCTGCCTTATTTTCTGAAATCTTACCTCCTCTCATGATAAAAGTTCCATTATAAAAAAGTGCAACTCCACCACCGCGTTTTGTAAAAGTACTATTGCTACGATTTCCAACAATATTGCCGGATTCTAATATTAACGTTCCTCCGCTGACATTAATGCATCCAGCATAGTCTTCATTTGCCCATCCACCAGTAATTTTTCCATTTTGTCCTTCACTCGTATCTTTTATTATTAAAGTTCCATCTGTCATCACACTAAATACATTGTCTTGTTGTACATTTAAGTTACGATCAATCGTATATCCATTCAAATCAATGGTCACGTCCCGAGTTACATTAAAACTATAATCATCCGTTCCAGCTGTAATATTACTCGTCAATTGAATGTCGCCACCATTACTTATTGCTTTTTTTAACTCAGTCCACGTACTCACATGCTGCGTTACCGCATCATCTGCCTTCACTTCCGTCACACCCAGTCCTGCAACCATGGTTATGACAAGCATCATACACAGCAATCCTGCTATCCATTTGTTCAACTTTTTCATTCCTTTTTCTCCTTTGCTTTTAATGTAAAAAATTCGTTGTACATGATTACCTGTTTCTAATGTACAACGGATTTCTTTCCAAATGGGCGGATTGTCATGAATCGACCGTAAAATGCATTGAATCGACCATATTTTTTCACTACGTCTGTATTTTATGCTTTACAAGACAGCCGAAGGATATTTACCTAAACAACCCAATAATCGTTAGACACTATCCTCTGGAAGAAAATATAAACTATTGTTTTGTCGGCATCAGAAGAACCGGCAAATCCTACATGATGTATCAGCAAAATGCTCAACAGCGAAATTGCTTCTACACTGGGCGGCCGTTTTGTCATCATGAATATATATCCTTATTCCTTCTCTGAGAGTCTGACTGCAAATGGAAAAGAAAAGAATTATCTGGATACTATCAGCACAAGTGATAATGCTCATGTGCGGTAAAGTAACACACAAGAATTTGATAGACAACCGCCCATTATTCCGTTACTATTCTTCAATATGGATTGAGAAAGCCTCTCTGATACAGTATAATAAAGTGTCAGGGAGGTATCTCTATGAAGGAAAAAATACTAATCATTGAAGATGATTTTACGATACAAACACAGCTTAAAACTCTTTTGTCTGGGAATGGATATGAAGTATTTGCAGTTACGGATTTTTCCCAAACAATAGAGCAGTTAAAAGAAGCTGCGCCACATCTGGTTATTCTGGATATAAAACTTCCTGGGAATAACGGTTTTGAAATATGCTCTCAAATTCGCACCTTTTCAGATATTCCGATTGTATTTGTAACAAGCAGCAATACAGATATGGACGAACTGAACAGCATTATGCTGGGTGGAGATGCGTTTATCACAAAGCCTTATAATCCCGCTATTGTTCTTGCTAAAATTGCTGCATTGTTAAAGAAAGCCTACCGTTCCCCTCAAACAGAAATTTATATGTGGAAAGAAGCTACCCTGCATTTGGAGAGTAGCATGATAGAGTACAAAGGACAGAAAGCAGAATTGACAAAGAATGAATTGAAAATCCTCTACTACCTTTTTAAGAACGCTGGAAAAATCTGTTCCAGAAATGATATTGTGGATTTTCTTTGGGACAATCAGCTTTATGTTGATGATAACGCCCTAAGTGTCAATATTACCCGTATTCGCGACAAACTGGCAGCAATCGGACTTGTAGATTTCATTAAAACAAAACACAGGCAGGGATATACATTATGAGTGGAAAACAATATTTGAAAAATCAACTCCCCGTTATTTTAATCAATTTGCTGGGTATGCTTGCCCTTGCTTTGTTCCTGATTGCAAGCGATAATCCTATCCAAACAGTCCTGTTTATTCTTGCAGTCTGGTTGATTGTCCTTGTTTTATCTTTGCTGGCATTTTATTTCTCACGAAAAAAATATCTGAATAAATTGCTCAATATGACGGAGCAATTAGAAGAACGATATTTATTGCCGGAAATCATGCAAGTGCCGGAAAGGGCTGATGAACAGGTTTTTTACCAGATTATGAAAATGGCTGAAAAATCTATGTTGGAACGGATTGGCGAAATACAGAGGGAACGCAGGGAATATAAAGAATACATTGAACAATGGATACACGAAGTAAAAACACCAATTACAGCCATGAAGCTGCTGTGTGAGAATAACCGTTCTCCCTTTTCCAGAGAGGTATTGGCAGAGTTAGAGAATATCAATCAATATACAGAACAGGCGCTTTACTATGCCCGGAGCGAACACGCTGAAAAAGACTATTCTGTCCGTGAAGTCAATTTATGCGATGTTGTGCATAGTGCAATCGCAGATAATAAGTATCTTTTGCGTCAAAGCAATATGTCAATTCAGATAGACGATATAGAAACAAAAGTTTACACCGATGAAAAATGGGTGCGGTTCATCTTAAATCAGATTATCGGTAATGCAATCAAATACCATGCAGAGCAGCCTATTTTGCACTTTGGGGCGACAAAAACGAATGACAAGATTGTGCTATCTATCAGCGATAATGGGATAGGTATTCCTAAAAGTGATTTACCCCGTATTTTTGAAAAAGGATTTACAGGTCAGAATGGGCGAACCGGGAAAAATTCTACTGGAATTGGCTTATATCTTTGCAAGCGTCTATGTGATAAACTGGGAATAGGACTTACTGCTTATTCCGAAAACAGAGGAACAACGATTTCACTTATCTTTCAAATGAATGATTTTATTATCGGAGTGCAGGGCTGATAGGTTCTGCACTTCTTACATTTTTGTAAGAACTGTGTAAGAAAACTTGATACAAAAAATGAGATACTCCATTTACAATATGGGTATGGAACAGTTAAGGAGGTTTATCCGATGAATACAATTTTGAAGCTGGAGCATATCCAGAAATATTATGGCAATGAGGGGAATATTACCAAAGCCATTAAAGATATTAGTTTTTCTGTGGAAGCCGGAGAATTTCTCGGAATTATGGGTGCGTCCGGTTCTGGAAAGACAACGCTGCTAAACTGTATTTCTACGATTGATACCGTAAGTGCAGGGCATATTTTTTTAGAGGGAACAGATATAACGGAAATCAACCCAAAATCCCTTGCCCGCTTTCGCAGAGAGAATTTAGGTTTTGTATTTCAAGACTTCAATTTGCTGGATACATTGACAATTTCAGAAAACATTGCACTGGCATTAGCAATCAATAAAGTCCCTGCCGGGAGTGTAGAACCCCGCATTTTGGATATAGCCGGAAAGCTGAATATCAGCGTTATTCTAAACAAATATCCTTATCAGGTATCCGGCGGACAAAAACAGCGTTGTGCTTGTGCAAGAGCAATTATCAACAACCCGAAGCTCTTACTGGCAGATGAGCCAACAGGAGCATTAGACAGCCATTCCTCACAAATGCTGCTGTCTACCATTCAAAGTATCAATGAACAGCTTAGGGCGACAATTCTTATGGTAACCCATGACGCTTTTACCGCCAGCTATGCCAGCCGTATTCTTTTTTTGAAAGACGGAGAAATCTTTATGGAACTGCGCAAGGGCAACGACAGCAGAAGTGATTTTTTTGATAAAATTCTGAATGTCCTTACCATGATCGGAGGGGGACAGAGCCATGTATGCTAAACTTGTTTTCAGAAATGCAAAACGGTCTGTAAAAGACTATCTGGTCTACATTGTCACAATGACAATCTGTGTTACCTTGTTTTATGCGTTCTTGTCTATTTCCAGTAGTTATTATAGCCCGGATATAGGCAACGAGTATGATTTTACGCTGTTAAGTGACGGAATGAAAATTGCAATCTGCATGATAACATTGCTGTTGTTATTTTTGATACGGTTCGTCAATCATTATATGCTAAGACGGAAGCAAAAAGAGTTTGCTGTCCAGTCCATTATGGGAATGGAACAAAAAACCATTGGCAGGATTTTCTTTGCAGAAACACTGATTATGGGTATGTTTTCCATTTTGATTGGTATTTTTTGCGGTTTATTTTGCTCTCAATTCATTACCGCAATGCTCCTTACTGCTTATGGAAAGCCTTATGAAATCTCATGGACATTATTCCCGGATACCGTTTTGTTGACAGTGGTATTTTTTGTGGCAAGTTTTTTTGTGGTAGGAATTTTCAATACCCGTACCATTCAGAAAACAAAAATTATTGATATGCTTTCCGCAGAGAAAGAGAACGAACCAGAGCTAAAAAAGAGCCACTTCATTTCTGTTGTAGTAGTCCTCTTTGAAGTATTTACCGTATGGGGATTGATTACAGGAATACAAAAGGTCTGGTTTTATTATGACACCCGCTTTGCGTTTCCGGTGCAGCTTATGTTTTGGGGAAATATTCTTTTTCCGCTGCTTACTTTGCTGTGGTCGATATTTTGCATAATTAGAAAGAAAAAAAGAGAATGTTTCATTGCTGGTTTGCTGATATGTTCTGTATTGAATGCTTTTACAGCAGCCAGCGTTGCAGCATTAACAAATAAATATTATCTGTCTTTAGGTGGTGGAACGCTCAATCAATATCTGCTTTTTGTTGTGATTGACTTACTTTTCTTCATTTGTGCCTTCATTTATCTTACCAGTGGTTTGATTGTAGCATGGAAAGTAAAATCGCCGGAACACCGATACCATGAGGAAGCACTTTTCTTTTTCGGACAGATTACCTCAAAGCTGAATACGACCAGCAAGACTATGGCAGTCATTTGTATCACTTTGGTATTAGCAATTTTCATGTTTGTTGCAGCCCCTATTTTGACGGGCTGGGCTTCAGGTTATTTGGATATGCGCTCTATGTATGATGTGCAGGTATATTCAAGATATAATGACGTATATGAAGAAGAAAATCTGCCGCAAGACAGTTATGAAATTATTACTGAGTTTCTGACAGAACACAAAATAGATACAGTTTATGATTGCACGTTCAATCTATATCTGCCAGAGAAAGATGATTTTCACAACAGACAGAAATATGATTTTCCGATTGTGGCAATTTCTTTGAGTGATTATAACACTATACGGGAAATGCTGGGTTACGAACAGATTTCTCTGGAGGAAGATGAATTTACGACACAATGGAAAGCAATCGCCACCGAGGAAGAACGGGATAGCTTTTTGAAAGAACACACCAGCATTATGACAGACGCAGGAGAATTGACTCTTTCCGGGCAGTCTTATTATGAGGATCCGATTGGAGAAACAGCGTACAATTCCTATACAAATGTATTGTATGTACTTCCAGACAATATTTGTGAAAAGCTGTTGCCAGTAATAAAAAACCGATATATTACAACAACGGAAAATATCTCCTATGAAAATGCAAGGAAACTAGAAAAACTTTTTACAGAGAAATATCCCGAGCAGGCAGAAACCGGGGCTATTTATGGCGTGCGTTTTAGCACACTGCAAATCAATAGTTCCATAGCAAATAACTTTATTTTACAGACTGCAATGATTTATGGTGCTGTCGTACTGATGGTTATATGTCTTACGGTACTTTCCCTGCAACAGCTTTTAGACGCAGGACAATATAAGTATCGTTTCTCTGTACTCCGAAAATTGGGGGTGGAAGAAAAGCATATCGGAAAACTTATCTTGCAACAATTAAGTGTTTGGTTTGGGCTTCCAATTATCACAGCAATCATTGTAGCTGCTGTTGTAATAGCTTACTTTATCCAAACCATATCAGCAGAAATTTCAGCCTATATTGGGTTTAGTACATTGATGTTACAAATAGGGGCAACAATGGGGATTTTGGCAATTTTATTGATTTGTTACTTCATAAGTACATGGATTATTTTTAGGCGTTCTGTTAATCCATAGTGAGTGCAATTTATAGTGAACGCAGAAAAGTTTATGAATGTTGTCCGGCGGCATACCACCTTTGAAGAACTTACCCCTACTCTGCTGCGGGAGTTTGTAGAGAAAATCGTTGTGCATGAGTGCAGCTATGACGAGAACAAGACCCGCAGACAGGACATTGAGATTTATTATTCTTTTGTTGGCAAGGTGGACTCGCCCGAATAACCGCCCGACCTATCCGACACAATGCGCAAGTAATTGACTTCTATGTTCCCGACGTAAAGCTTGCCATTCAGGTATTGCCTCTATGTAAGAAATTTTCTCCTTCTTTTTATCATCTGCACTTTGTGTGTCTTTTTCTGAAATCGTATCCACGTGGAAATACTCCTTCCAATCTATGCAACCCTATGATACAGCACGTTCTGTTTCATCAGTCGGCCATGATTTTCTAAGGGCTGCATAAGAAATCAAAAAGTTTGCAAGCCAGCCTGCAGGTACAGCAAGCCAGACAAATGCAATACCAAAACGTGGTGCAAAAATCAGTGCGACCGATAAACGAATCGCAAGATTTACCATGTTCGCAATAAGGAATGGACGCATAATTCCAAGACCACGAAGCACCCCATCTGTTGCCATCTTGATACCCATAAAGATAAAGAAATAACCAAGCCATCTCATATAATCACCAGACACCTGATATGCCAGGGCTGTTCCGTCTTTGCCTAGGAATAATGATGAGATCTGAGTATGCAGTGTTTCAATAACTATGAAAGCGAGAGCTGCAAAGCATGTATCTAATAACAATGCCGCACGATAGCCTTTTTTGATACGTGAGGTTTTATTTGCGCCAAGATTCTGGGAAACATATGGTGAAACTGCATTACCAATAGATACAAACATCAATGAAAAAACATTCTCTACTCTCATCGTTGCTGCGTAACCTGCAAGTGCCTGTGTACCAAAAGGATTTACAACTGCCTGTACGATCATCATGCCTATTGATACTGTAGACTGTTGAAGAACTGATGGAATGGCAATTCGAAGCATTAATTGTAACTCCTGTCTGTCAAACCATCTATACCGGCACTTATACCGACGCATCCGGTAAAGAAAAATCAAAAACGAAAACACTGCGGAAACACCCTGTGCGATGAGCGTTGCAAGAGCTGCACCGAACACACCCAGTCTAAGATCCGCTACCATCCAAAGATCCATAAAAATATTCAATACAGATGAAAATATCAGAAGTCCTAACGGAATTTTTGATTCGCCGATTGATGTAAACATGGTAGATAGAATGTTATACATAAAAAGAAACGGAAATCCCACAAAATAGACTTGCAGATACAATACTGCTTCGTCCAGTATATCAGCAGGTGTCTGTAACAAGCTCATCATCAGGCGGGAAAACCCAAATCCAAACGCACCCAGGAGTATGCTTAAAATACAAAAGCTGATCAGTGATGTTGACACAATCGTTTTCATTTTACTGTAATTTCTGGCACCAAAATAGCGGCTCACAAGCACTCCCGCACCTACACCGGCACCAAGTGCTACACATATGAAAACATTCGTAAGTGCCGCACAGGCACCGACTGCTGCCAGTGCAGAAGAACCGACAAACTGACCGACGATAATCGAATCAGCCATATTATAGACTTGCTGAAAAAAGCTGCCAAGAATCATTGGCATTGCGAAAATAGTCAACGCTTTAAGAGGTTTATCTGTTATCAAATATTCATCTTTTGACATTCTTTTACTGCTCCTTCTAAAAAAAATCCCATTGCGAGATTGTATGCTTCATCATACATCATATAAAATCAGAAAACAAAAAACGGCTGCCAGCCTTGATTTTACTAGCTATACAACCGTTTTTCGTTTTCCAACTGTCAAAGATGGGAATATAGCATGGTTTCAGGAAAGTTGCAAGGGGGACTTCTTCCATACTACTGTGATGTAATACCTGATTAATTTAGGGGAATCATTCTATTTGTTAGAATTCTCTTGTTCCAACAAATACTTCATATATTTTTTGGTATCTATATCCCTTTTTCATTTTTGTTGAGTCAGGAATAATTACATTTAAATCAACTAACTGATTAATAATTTTTGAAACAACATTTGGAGATACACCAGATAACTCTTGAATCTCTTTTTTAGTAAAAACAATCTGTTTCATGATAACCGGCATTATCTTATAAACAGAATTACCTTTTATTGCTTCAATAGTTTTCATGTCTTCTTTATATATTTCTTTGATTCTATCCAACTTGTAAATATATGCATTACACTGGTCAATAATGCATTGTAAGAAGAACTTAATATATCCGGATACATTTCCTCGTCTACATTCCATCAGATTTCTCTGATATGACGGTTTATATAACTCAAGTATCTCTGACATATACAAAATAGGTGTGCTTTGATCCAACATCGCCATTTGTACCGGTATCAAGGCTCTGCCAAGACGTCCGTTTCCATCCTTATACGCATGAATAGTTTCAAACTGCATATGCGATAAGGCAATATTTACCAACAACGGATCCTCAAATTCATCATTCATGTATTCATATAGATTTTTGAGCAATCCATATACCTCTTCAGGAATTGGCGGAACAAATGTTGCGGTATCAATGGTACATCCCCTTGGTCCGATCCAATTTTGTGTAGTTCTTATTTGACCTGGATTTCGCTGTGATCCACGGACACTATCCAGTATGATCCTATGCATTTCATTGACAAGCTCATAGCTGATCTTATTTCCCACCTGTAAATTTGAAGATGCATATTCTATTGTCTTTTTAAGATTTTGAATTTCTCTGCTATCATCCGTTATTTCCATGTACTTCAGGTAGTACATCTCATCTTGTGAAATCTGGGTACCCTCGATCTGTGTTGATTTATAACTTTCATTCAAAATAACAGAATCCAGGAAGAAACCTGCATCAAATTCCAAAGTGTTTAAAAGAGACTTATATTCCCCATACTTCACATTTGCTTCTGATATCAACATCAGCATTTCTTTATCAATTTTGTATTCTAAAGGCATTTTTTTTGCTTTATATGGCTCCATATCCACACACTCCTTTCATCTACAGTGAAATAATACTACTTTTCCAAAAGAAAATCACTGTTTTTTTTAAATTCAGCGTTTTTCTTACTTTATTCACCGTCGACAAACATATGCCCTCTTATTGTTACACAAAAAAGTTTTTCTTAAGCGATCTCTTTTTTCATCGCCTTGTAACCGATCACGACTGTCCAGACATATGCACATGTCTTAGGGATCATCAGCATACCGATCATCGGAATGACATCCGCCCACAGCACAACCGGGATATAGAATGCAAAGCTTAAAACGATTGTCAGCCACATAAAGCGGAAAGACTTGTCATTGTTCTCTTTTGCACTTTTATAGAATAAAACAATGATCAGGATTCCCATCAGTGCAAACGGAATATTACGGTAAATACCCCAGGAAAGCGGAGCTGATGCACTGAGCCAGTTATTCTGTGGCATCATGCACAAAATAATTCTTAATCCTGCAAGACCATAAACAGCTGCTGTCGCTGCACTATGACCTTTGATCTGATAGCGTTCACGCCAGATGTGATAAAGTACAACGTAAAAGATTGTCATCGTTACAGATGTGATCCATTTGCCCAGTCCTAACTGTACAGTAAAGTTCTCAAGACCTGTTGTGCAAAGAGCCAGCGCACGTGGAACCAGATGGAATGCATCTCCACTTCCCAAAAGAACTGCCATAATTCCAAACATTGTAAACTGGCGGTTTCCTTTGCTCTTTCTGATCATTAAAATTCCGATCGTGATTACCGAGATTAAATATACGGTGTCAAATAAAGTTTCTACAATTGCCTGCATGATAAATTTCCTTTCTTATTTTAAAATTTTATATTGAATTACGTTGCACTGCGAAAACAGCCTCAACCTAATTGCAAACATTTAAAAATTACGATATATGAACACTGTTCATTTTGGTTCAAAAATTTTCCCACTTTCAAAGTGGGAGAATTTCCGTTACTGATCACACACAATGTGAACAATAACTGCTTTTAATATAATGTTTTGTTGATAAGCATCAACACAGAGGACGGATCATAATCCTCGCGGATCACTGATACCAGCATGAGGGAAAACAGGATTTCTGCAAACTGCCTTTCTGTAAAATTCTCATCAAATACGCCCGGACGGATCTCAGGGTCATTTTTTAAAACTTCACATAGCCCATTTAAAATATGTTCCCATGTGCGCATCATCCTTTTCTTTCCATCATCCTTCCCTTCCTTCATGAAACCAAAGGAATGTAAAGAGAAAAATCCCGGAAACCGCTTATTGCCATATTTGAACCGTTCATAAATCCATGAAATGCAAGTTGTAACATCATGAAATACCTGCTCGTCTTCCGGATGAAAAAAGATTTCCTGCCAGACACTCTCAATGGTAGCACCAAGCAGCTCTGCCTTGGATTCGTAGTAATTATAAATCGTGCCGGCTGAAACGGAACATTTCGCTGCAACTGATCTTATGCTTATAGCCGCCCATCCGTTTTCTTTGATCAGCTCCCTGCTGGCAGCCAATATATCTTCTTTTGAAGTAGCAAGACGATTCATGATTTCCCCCTTTGACATTCCGTCATTTCTTTTATTGTTCATATCTGAACGCTGTTCACGTTGAAAATATACACCGTTCATGTTGATTTGTCAATCATTTATTTCTGAGGCCATCACTCAAAATCTCTGGTAATATTCGTAAGCCATTTATTTCTGAAATAGTGAATAAATACCACAGGCATTTTTTCAAACTCGTCCAGTGTCATGACAAAGTATACCCAGACAGGCGGCAGTTTGAAAACATATGCTGCAAGGAAGGTAAGTGGGACTGCAACAAGCCACATAAATATGGTATCTACGATCATTCCAAATCTGGCATCACCGCCACCCCTGAAGCAGCCGCATATGAGACAGGTATTAATGCCTTCGCCCACAAAACGCCAGGTTGTCATAATGATAAAAATGCCAAGATAATAAATAGCCGTTTCTGTTAATTTATCCCGGTAGAAATCCAGTATCACAGGTCGGATCGCCAGAATAACGGCACATCCGATCAGGCTGACAATAAATGTTATTCTAAGCATTCGTTTCCCGTACTCTCTGGCTGTATCAATGCGGTCTTTCCCAAGCTCCTGGCTGACAATGATCGTAGTAGCGTTGGCAAAACCACGACAGGCGATAGCACCGATATTTACCACCATAACAGCAACGGCATTTGCTGCAACCATATCATCTCCAATATGTCCAAGAATTGCTGCAAATGCTGAATTGGCAAAGCTCCAGACAACGTCATTTATCACCGCCGGAGTGGCAATTTTTATAAAGTCCTGTAATAAAATATCTGATTTTGCAAAAAAATATTTTATTCTGAATCTGACGTCTGAACTGCGCAATGAATAAATCAGACAGATCAGCACTTCTGAGATTCTGGCGATCACAGTACCAAGTGCTACACCGGTAACACCGAGCTTTGGAAGACCAAACAATCCAAAAATAAAGGATGCATTGCAAAATACATTCACACAAAGCGAAACAATATACGTAACCGACGGCAGCATGATTTTTCCGATGCTTCGGAGCGCACTCATAAAAATCTGTGAGAATCCCATGAATACAAATGAAAATGAAATCACCTTCAGATACTCACTTCCTGCAGCGATCGTCTCAGGACTGTTTGTAAAAATCTTCATAATTGCCGTTGGCATAGTGAAGGAGATAACAAAAAATACAAGAGAGATAATCAGGGAGATCCGTTCTGCGAGACCCAGAATCTTCTCTACCGTCTTTTTATCACCTTTTCCCCAGTACTGGGCACATAAAACCGAAGTACCTGTTGCCATTCCATAATATAAGCAGAAAAGAATAAATGTATACTGGTTCGCAAGCGATGAAGCCGACATGGCAGTCTGGCTCACGTAACCAAGCATTACCGTGTCGGCAATGTTTACCAATGTTCCGATCAGATTTTGGAGCATAATCGGAAATGCTAATGTCGATGCATATTTTAAGAAATCTTTTTTACTTAACATACAGTAGTTATTCCTTAGTTCTTAGTATTCATATATGTCAATTGACTGACCATACGATTATACTGTCTGCAAATAATATACGCAAGCAGAAGTTATTCGACGCTCTTTAATGATTCGATCATATCTATTTTTTTCATTTTCCAATGCATCACGATATTCACAATAATAGAAAAACCGATTGTAAGTAAAATACTATAGATATAACTTTTTGTATAAATCTGCCGGCCAAACATCATAATATCAAGTTCTGCTGTTAAGATGACAAACCGGTGCAGCCATATTCCAAAGAAAATACCAAAAATTGTACCGAGCACTGTCAGCATAATATTTTCCCTGAATACATACATTGATATTTCCCCATCATAAAAGCCAAGCACTTTCAGCGTCGCCAGCTCCCTCTGACGCTCACTGATGTTAATGTTATTTAAATTGTATAAAACAATAAATGCAAGCAGTCCTGCAGACACAACAAGTACATAGGTAACAATATTCATACTTGTGATCATTGATTCTATCCGGTCTGATATTGTACGCGTAAATGTGATTCCTGACACTGCATTGTTATTAAGATATTTTGCCGAAAAATCATTTTCATAAGAAATATCTTCCGGGTCTTTATTTACGACAAATATTTCATCATACTCAATATCTTTCCCAAATAATGACTGGTAGCATTCCGGTGTCATATAAACATAATGGTAATAATAATTTTCCGCAATGTGCATTACCTTAACAGGTTTATAATTTAAGCTTGAAACCTCAAGATAAATATCGTCACCCTCGGATACATCCAGCAAAGTTGCCAGCTTTTCTGAAATGATCACACCTTCATCATCTAACGTGTATTTTTGCCCGGATATACGATTCTGCAAAGATACAAATTCATCTAACTCATCCGCGTCGGATGGGATGAACAAATACGTGCTTTGCTTCTTTTCTCCATTGGCTCCACGACATGCATCAATCGTAGATTGATGACTGAGCATAGCTGCCTTTGTCGTCGACTCCTTAAGAACACTGTCTAAAACTTCCTGTTTCTCTTCATCCGTATCCGCATCGGCCAGTGTCATCTTAACCTGGTATGTATGAATGAAATTATATTGCCTGTCTCCGATCGTCATGATGGAATCTTTTACACCAAATCCAACAAGCAGTAATCCCATACAACCGCCAATGCCAAGTACAGTCATAAACAAACGTTTCTTGTATCGGAACAGATTTCTCACTGCCGCCTTATTGGAAAAATTAAGATGTTTCCATATAAATGTAATTCTTTCCAGAAAAACCCGTTTTCCGATTTTAGGTGCAGCCGGTCTCATCAATTCCGCCGGTGCAGCAAGAAGTTCTTTGTAACATGCCGCAAGCGTGGCAGCCGTGGTACTGACAACCGCAGCGATCATTGAAATCAGAGAATATTTTAAATGGATCGGTGTCACAAAATCTGTCAATGTAACATATGCGATCTTATAGGCATTCATAATGACTGCCGGAAAAATAATCTGTCCGATCAAAGTACCGATCGTGCCGCCTAACATCGTAGCAAGAAATGCATACATGACGTATTTTGCTGCAATACTGGATTTCCTATATCCCAACGCTTTCAGTGTACCAATCTGAACACGTTCTTCTTCCACCATTCTCGTCATCGTTGTCAGACTGACGAGTGCTGCCACAAGGAAAAATATAACCGGAAAAACATTTCCAATATTTCCTATACGTTCTGAATCCTGGGCATATGCAACACAGGTAGTGATATAATTACGGTCGAGTACATACCACTCCGGTACATCAACATCAGCAAGATCTGCTTTCGCCTGGATAATGTCAGCCTTCGCATCTTCAAGCTTTTGATGATTTTCTTCATATTCGGCATCATATTCAGCCTGGCCATCTGTCAGCTTTTGTTCATTTTCTTTGATTTCATTTTTTGCATCTGCCAGTTTCTTCTCATTTTTATTTATCTCTGACTGTGCATCATTTAATTTTTTCTCATTTTCTACGATTTCGGCTTTCGCTGAATCTAAGGAGGCTTCATTTTCTGCAATAGTGTTTTGTGCAGAAGCTAATTCCTGCTCTTTCGCCGCAATGGTTTGTTTTGACTCGGTTAATACCTGTTTTTGTGCATTAAGCTTCGCCTGATTTGCATTTAATTCTGACAGGTTGTCTTCATATGCCGACATACCTGCCGTGTAGTCTGCCATGCCGCTGTCGTATGTTTTTTTCAATGCAGCAAGCTCTGCCCATTTTGCATCTAATGCCTTTTTTCCTTCTTCATAAGCCGCTTCATTTTGTAAAAGCAATGCATCGTTTTGATCAAATTCAGCAATACCGGCTTTCATCGCATCTCTTTGTGTGGTCAATGCCTGCATCTGAGTGTTTAATGTCTGCCAGGGTTCACTGCCCTCAACAAGAAGATCCATCTGTGCCTGAAGTGCCGTTATTTGTGAATCCATTGTTGCGACAAGTGTTCTGTAACCATCGATCTGCCCACGGTTCGCTTCAAGTTCTGTTCTTGCCTGTTTTAAATCCTCACCGGAAGCATCCAGTTCCGTCTGACTGGCATTTAAAGCATTTTCCATCTGCCCAATCCCTGATTTTAATGTTTCTAATCCGGTTTTCGCATCTGCAAGCTGCCCTGCAGCACTCTCAAGCTGCTTTCTTCCATTGTCTAATTCTGTATTATACGCTGCGATAGAAGCCTCACCATCTGAAATCTGCTGCTTCGCCTGATTGATCTGATTCTGTCCATCTGCAAGCTGTGTTTTTGCGTCTGCCAGTTCCTTTTCACCGTCAGCAACTTTATCCTTAGCTGCATCAAGCTCCTTTTCCCCGTCACTGACCTGCGTTTTCGCATCTGCAAGCTCCATCTGGCCTTCTGCAACTTCCTTCTTTGCATCTGCAAGCTGTTCCCATCCATCCTCTAATTCCTCTTTTGCATCTGCAAGTTCTTGTTCACCATCAGAAACCTCTGTCTCAGCTTCAGCTATCGCATCCTGTGCCTCACGTACAACTTCGGCATATCGTATTTCGCATCGATCCCCTGCAATATCTTTGATTTTCTGTGTAACTTCATCAACAGCATCTTCATAAGCATCACTATAACAATCCAATGCTATCGCACCATCAACAAGAACATCAATTTCTGTAAATGCTTCCAGCGTAAAATTATCTTCCGGAATAATCAGAAATCCTGACATGGAACCATTACCAATCGTGCTGGAATCCCTTGTCAGATCAAGATAATATGACGATTTTCCGAATCCGGTGATCGTATATGTCTGCGTATTGACAATGTCTTCAATTGCCTTGTCATCTCCAGAGCTGATTGTGATCTTATCTCCGATTTTATACCCATAATTTTGTTCTAAAAGCCAGTCTGCCAGACATTCTCCGGATTTCTTCGGCATCCTGCCTTCTGTCACAGTGATTTTATTAATATCTGTTGTTTCTGACATTAGCTTGACCACATGCTGCTTTTCATCTTTCTCCGTCAAAACATCATATGTATACACAGGTATCGCAGATTCTACACCTTCAATTGCAGAAATTGCGGTAACATCATCTTCCGTTAATCCTAATGTAGACAGCACTCTGATATCCATTAACTTACTGTCGTCAAAAAGGATATCCGCTGATTCCTGCATATCCGGTTCTGCTGCTTTCACCCCTGCAAAAAAAGCAGTCCCCAGCATAACGATCAGGCAAATAGATATGAATCGATTGTATGTCTTTTTTATGGACATAAAAAATTCTTTGGTCAGTGCTTTCTTTTTCATAGCAATCACCTACCATTCAATCTGTTCAACCGGTGTTGGCTCACTGTTTCGTGTAATATTCCTTACCTGTCCATTTTTAAAGCGGATTACCTGATCTGCCATCGGTGCAATTGCCATATTATGAGTAATTACAACAACTGTCATCCCTTTTTGTCTGCATGTATCCTGAAGTAATTTTAAAATGGCTTTACCTGTCTGATAGTCCAATGCTCCTGTCGGTTCATCACACAAAAGAAGTTTCGGATTCTTTGCAAGTGCCCTTGCAATAGCAACACGCTGCTGTTCCCCTCCGGATAACTGTGCAGGGAAATTCAACATTCTGTCTTGTAATCCGACATCCGTTAAAACTTCTCTTGCATCCAGCGGATCTTTGCATATCTGCAATGCCAGCTCAACATTCTCAAGTGCAGTCAGATTTTGAACAAGATTATAAAACTGAAATACAAACCCTATGTCATCTCTTCTGTATGATGTCAGCTGCCTGCTATTAAACGAGCTGATATCAACACCGTCAACGATAACGTGTCCGCTTGTAGCCTTGTCCATTCCCCCAAGAATATTCAATACGGTTGTTTTTCCGGCACCACTTGGTCCGACAATGACCACAAATTCGCCTTCGTTTATTTCAAAATCCACGCCATCTACAGCATGAATTTCGACTTCTCCCATATGATAGGTTTTTTTCACATTCTGAAACTCTACTAATTTACCCATCCGTCTACCCCTGCATATCATATATTTTGACAGTTTCTTTATATATTTAATAATACCATCTTTTTCAGGTTTATATATAGATAAAAAATAAAGTTTGTCTAAATATATTATATTCGTTTTCTTTCTACATACGATCCTGCAGCTATGTATTATTTATTCTTCTCACAGGCTGCCTCTATGTTCATTAAAAAAAGAAAACAGGTTCAGATACACTGAAATTATTTTTCAATGTATCTAAACCTGCTTTTTTTTAAAGTTTCGAAGCAATCATATACGCAGGCAGGAATCATTCTTAAAGCACGATCACTGCAGCATCAAGCCCCTCAACTTTTCCATCAAACGGCTCATCTCTTAGTAAATTATATTTTCTCTCATACTCACTAAAGTTCTTTGCATTACTGCTGCAATTAAAAATCAAGGCAATTGTCTCTTCGACGTTTTTCCGGATCAGGACAATTGTTTCTTCCTCATCCTTTGTAATTGACCCGATCAGTTCGCCTTCTGAAATACACGCATGTTTTTTTCGGATCCAAAGCAGCTGTTTATACCATTCATACATCTCTTTGTCCTGATATTCTTCATCCCAGTACATGCCCCTCCTGCAATCCGGATCGTTTGCCCCCGGCATCGCAAACTCATCTCCATAATAAATCATAGGCATTCCCGGCAATAACAGCTGAAAAGCCGCTGCCAAATGCTGTTTTTTCTTATTGCCATTACAGAGATGTAAAAATCTTGCTGTATCATGGCTGTCAATCAGATTCCACATAAGAGGATAACATTTTTTATTTAAACGACCCTTCAGATATCCCAGATTCTGTACAAACTGACTGACGTGGATCTTCTCATCTGCCAGCAGATCGATCATATTCAGATAAAACGGATAGTTCATGACCGTATCCCATTCATCTCCCTCAAGAAAATCTCCTGCATAATGCCAGATTTCTCCAATGATCAGCATATCCTTTTTTACAGCCTTGACCGCTCTTCTAAAATTCTTCCAGAAATAATGACTGATCTCGTCTCCTACATCCATCCGCCATCCGTCAATATCACATTCCTTAATCCAATAGCACGCAACATCCGTAAAGAATTTCTCAACTTCCGGATTTTTCAGATTTAGCTTAGGCATTCCCCCATAGTAGCCAAAACATTTGTAGTTTGGAATCTCTTCTCTTTCATTTTCAAGTGGAAATTTCTCAATATAATACCAATCCAGATATTTTGATTTTTCTCCCTTTTCCATGATATCCTCAAATGCAAAAAATTCTCTTCCTGTATGGTTGAACACTGCATCCATGACGATTTTCATTCCACGTTTATGAGCTTCCTGCACCAGTTCCCTCAGATCCTCTGTCGTTCCAAATGAAGGATCGATCTGATAATAATCGATGATATCGTACTTATGACTTGAATATGATTTGAAGATAGGTGTCATATACAAAACATCGATTCCCAGATTCTGAACGTGATCCAGATGTTCAATAATTCCTCTGAGATCACCATGCAGATCATCCATAGACGAAATTGGTGCTTTATACCATTGTTCCTTATCTACCTGTTGTGATGCTGCAAAACGGGCCGGAAAAATCTGATACACGACCTTATTTGCTGCCCAGTCCGGCACCTCAAACATTTCCTCTTCCCGAAGATTCTGCGGGCAATCAAACATTCTGTCCCTGTTTGTGATGCATTCCTTATAAAACTCATAATTGCCGTAATATATTTTTTCACCCTGCGTGTCCGTAAATTCAAAATAATATCTGAGACATATCAGATGCATCTGGAGCTGTGCTTCATAATAATCATGAAACTGTGAAGTGGCAATCTTCTTCATCCGAATGGTCTTTTTCGTATCCTTGCGCTCCATTGGTATATACTTATCTTCACAGTGAAGGATAATCTCCTTCATGTCATCTTTTTTAACCTGCACACGTATCACAAACAGATCCTTATCAATTGCGTAACAGAATCTTTTGTCCATGTCATGATAAATTGCTGAATATTCCATAATATTTTCCCTCGTATACTTTCCATTCGTATCTACTACTTCTGAATGTACTACTTTTACCAATATATCGTAATACATTATTTTTTAAGGCAATAATTGTATGCATCCTTTAAAACGTCCTTTTTACAGGATATATTCCATCTGTCTCTCTTTGGTTTTCAATCCCATTTTTTCATAAAATTTTTCTGCTGAAGTATTTCCTGACCACACATTAAGTGTCACTTCATAGCAGCCCAGACGTTTCGCTTCACTCTTAACATATTCAAACAGGCTTTCGCCTACATGCTGTCCTCTTGTTTTGGCATCAACACACAGATCATCGATAAAAAGTGATGTAAATGGTATCATGTTATTCGAAAATGGCTGTTCTCTCAACTGACAAAGTGCATAGCCAAGACATATATCGTTCTCGTCTGCTGCAACATAAATTGGCTTTGTATCATCTTTTATCATTTCTTTCAATTCATCATTTGTATACTTTGTCGTTCCCGGAATAAAAATATCAGGTCTTATATCTGCATGGATCTGAAGCACCTGCTCTAATAATTCCACTAATCTTGGAATGTCTTTTTCATTTGCTCTTCTAATGTTCATCTTCTGCGCCTCCATGTTTTTCGTAATGATTACTCTAAGTATAATGCTTATTGACATTTCTTTTTCAGCAGTCTCGGATAAGTACTATCTATCGCAAATGCACCGAGAGGAGCAGTTATCACGATTGCCAGAACTGCTGCTGTTAATACCAATTCCCCGAAAATTACCAGTAATGCCTTTGCGCCCATATTTTCCAAATAATTAATATTAACGGTTGCGCCAACCAATACAAAAAGAAATACTTCTGCTGTAACCCAAAGCTTATTATATTTTGCAGATAAACGTATCGCAACCTCTTTTCTATATTGCTGCAGCGAAACACCTATAAACATAATGGCGATGAGCGCGGAAAATGTTATCGATCACATTCGATACATATGGTCCTAACACAATACCTGTTGCCAGCATTCCAAGAAGCCCCGGTAATTTTACTTTCCTGCAGAGAGTGCTTAAGAGCAGTCCAAACATCATGATCATCGAAATACTTAATAACATAATTTTTCTCCTTTGTACAGAACGCAAAGCGTTTTTATTGCATAGGAAGTAATTTTCTATGCAACAAAAAAGCTAACACTTTCTGCGTTGTTTTATTGCAGAAGTCATCAGCTTAATAATCGGTTTAGGTACTATATCTACCAAGGGAGAACCTCATTCCCAATGAATACACTATACACAACCTTTTCATAAATGGCAAACAAAATATCTGTCATGGCTGCAATTTAAACGTAAAAACTGCTACTTTGATTATATAAATTCACGGTTCTTTCAAAAACGACATTTTTCGTAATTATGCAAAAAAATCTTAAATCATTTGTTTTGTCATACCACTGTCAATTCCTTTCATCAACGATAAAGTATACTCTATATAAAATTATCTCCACGACTTCCGATTTAATTTATCCATATCCAATGTCAGAACTCTAAACTATCTGCGTTCAAAAGGAAATACTTCATTCCCATGATGACAAATCCTTCATCATTTCTCCAAGGCTTCTTACTGCCATTTACAATGACAATCTTCTTAAAAGAATCCGGGATATTACGCAGAGAATTGAACTCCTGAGTCTGCTTTTCTTCCGAAGTCATGTCATAAGCAACCTGAATGTAATACCTCTGGTTGCCTTGATTCACCACAAAGTCAACCTCCAGCTGCTTACGAACACGCTTGCCCTCTTTATCCTTATCGAAGATATCCACAACACCCACATCAACATTATAGCCACGGATCAACAGCTCGTTGTAAACAATGTTCTCCATGATATGAGTAGGCTCCTGCTGTCTGAAATTCAAACGGGCATTTCTCAGTCCCAGATCAGTAAAGTAGTATTTCCGATTTGCACCGATATACTTTCTGCCCTTAATATCGTATCGGCTTGCCTTGGATATCAAAAAGGCTTCTGCTAAATAGTCGATGTGGTTAGAGATAGTTTTGTTGGTATAACTCATCTGGCGTTCGCTGATGAAAGTGTTTGCAATCTTTGATGGATTAGTCGGTGCACCGATTGAAGAAGCAAGCACATCGACCAGAATGCCAATCTCATCCACACTTTGAATCTTATTTCTTTCAATAACATCCTTTAGATATACATTTGCAAAGATATTCTTCAAATAATCTGCTTTATGTCGCTCGCTCTGGAAACCTACGATCTGCGGCAATCCTCCGTAGATCATGTAGTCATCCCAGGCATCATCATAATCACCGTCATAGGCTGAATAAAACTCTGCAAAGGAGAGGGGATAGATTCTGATCTCATCACCTCTGCCACGGAACTCGGTCGCAATGTCGCTGGAAAGAAACTTGGAGTTACTTCCGGTGACATACACATCAATATTACTCATGCGGAGCAGGCTATTCAGCACTTCCTCAAATCGTTGCATGAAGTGTACTTCATCCAAAAGAAGATAATACTTCCCATCGTCCTTCATAGCATCCTTGATGTACTTAAAACACACCTTAGGGTCTCTTAGTTCCTCATTTCTGTGTACTTGCACATTTTTTAGTAATGATATTTTACCGTATAACATGTTAGATTTTAATATCTATTCCCATTTTATATATATCTGAACACAGTCAATCAAGAACACGGTCTCCAGATCAAAATCAGAATTAGCAAACAGTATCTGAGAGTAGTTAGTGGGTGGTGTATACCTTTAATTCTTCCAAAAATTCTTGATAATCGCTATCAGACCAATAAAATGTTAGGTCTTTCTCAGTGTATTCGTTTGGAATATCACGCATAAAATTGTTGCTAATGTCATATCCAAACCTTTTCAATACTGCTTCTGCAAATTCTCTGAAAAACATACCAATTCCAGTTATGACAGTTCCATCTTCTATGATTCCTTTGTGTGTAAAGTTTTCTTTTTCCACAAAATCAAAGACATCCACCATCTGCATAAAAAGGCCGGCAGTAAACTTCTTACCTGTTAAAATTCCTGCTTTGGCCAGTAAAATTGGCGAAGCTGAGATTGCAGCAAAAACGATGTCTGAACCATTCCCGCTCTTGATAAACTCAATCAATCTATCATCAAATAATGCAGGCAGCGGATTGATTGTTCCCGGCAAAATTACGCAATCATAATCCGTAATCTTTGCATCTTCTGTTGTTTTAGTAGGTATAACACGTAAACCTTCCTCGCTGCAATATTCCTTATCCTCGCTTGCGATATAATCAATTTTTTCGTTAAACCAAACTGTTAATACTGATGTCAGACAGGTTATCTCCTGCAAAGAAAAGTTTGGATATAATAAAACTGCAAATTTTCTCATATTGCTCTCATCCTCAAACTACGATTTCTATTTTTTCCCATAACATACACTATATACAACCTTTTGATAAATGGCAAACAAACTATCTGTCATGGCTGCAATTCAAATGTAAAAGCTGCTACTTTGTCTGTCGGCTGAAGTTGCACTGTCTCTTTCCCTTCTATTTGCAAAGTCATTCCGTCCACGTTCATTCCGATTTCTTCATAAGTCAGTGCTGCAGCTCCGACATTAATTTCCACTCCTTTTTTTGTGCCGTCTTTATAATTCGCAGTACAGGTGATAACCACACCATCTACCAGCTTTTGATATGCTTCTGAAATCTCCTCCTCTGTTTTTGTCCTTTTGTCTATCATACTCCCGAAGTCTGGAAACGGAATTTCATCATTACAAAATGTAACATAAACGCCTTCTTTTTGCTGGTCATCATAGGAAACTGTATATTCTGTATAATCTTTTAATTCCTGCTGCACGACAATTTCTTCATTGTCATTATAAATTGGATTGATATACTCATTGCTATTTTCATCCAATGGCTTTCCCCTCTCAACAACACTCTGAAAATCATCCGTAATATTTTCGCTTATTTCAAAATATCCTTTGTTGATACTGTAAGTTACACTTTCTATATTTTCGCCTTCACAGTAAAGTGGCATATCTATTCTGTAGCTGGCTGTATTTGTGTCACTGTCACCACTAATGGAATGACTGATTCTATTGTTTTGTGCGATTGCTACCGGTTTCTGTGCCGTCACTTCTGCCTGTGCCGCCATGACTTTCATGGTAAACAGATTCTCTTTTTCTGTTGTCGTATTTTCGGCCACTGTTGTTTCTTTTTCTTCCTGCGGTCTGTTGAGATAGTTGTTTGTTGTGGACGCAATGATGATAAGCGCTGCACAGGCAGCCATTGCTGCAAATAATTTCGTTACTTTTAAATTTTTCTTACTCATATTACTTTCCCTTTCCGATTGAATCTGTGAAAAGGCTGCATCTGCTTTTTTCTGAACGATTTCTGGCACTTGAATATCACTATTTAAAATTTCACTCACTTTTTTTGACATGAATCTCACCTCATTTTTCCTTATAATATACTTCCAGCTTTTCCCGTCCACGTTGTAAACGTGTTTTCACAGTACTTTCAGGAATTTTTAAAATGTCAGAAATTTCTCTGATACGATAGCCCTCGCTGTAAAAAAGAATCATAATAATCCGGTATTTTTCATCTAACGCTGCGAGTGCCTCTTTTAATTCCAGATTATATTCATCGCAGGCTGACGGTTCTTCATACTCATCTAAACAAATGAGATTCTGATTTTTCTTTCTGATATCATAGCATTTGTTAATGAGGATTCTTGTCATCCATGTTTTAAAATACCGTATCTTCACTAATTGATTGATTTTTTCCCAGCATATCAGGATCGTATCTCCAATTGCATCGGCAGCATCTTCATCATTCATCAAAATTGCATACGCAACCTTATACATATCCTTCATATAAAGCTGCATTAATTCTGTGAAAGCTTCCGACTCATGCCGTTTCGCTCTTTTCACAAGATCATCTGTTTGTTTTTTCATAATACTTTTCTCCACGCGCGCAGTGAATGTAAGACAGTCGCTTTTCTTTTTTTCATCTTACATATATTAGACAACAAAATGTGTATAAAAGTCTCATAAAAATAGGATGTACGAAAATTTTTCATACATCCTTAAATCTTTACTCCGTATAATACTGTGCCTGTGCGTTCCACAGCTCATAATATTTGCCATTTGTGTCCGAAACAAGCGCTTCATGCGAACCCTGCTGAACCACTGCTCCTTCTTCAAACACTGCAATCTCATCGCAGAATTTACAGGACGACAGACGATGTGAAATGTAGATAGCAGTCTTATCACCTGCAATCTTGTCAAATTTTTCATAAATCTCTGCCTCCGCGATCGGATCAAGCGCCGCAGTAGGCTCGTCTAAAATAATGAACGGAGCATCTTTGTACAACGCACGGGCAATCGCGATTTTCTGCGCCTCCCCACGCTTTCAGACAGGTAAACACATAAATAAATCCTGTAATAAGTGTCGTAATGCACACACCTAAGCTTGCATAAATACCCATTTTCCCCCGTGCCATCTTTCCTGACGGTCCATCTACTCCAAATGCTAAATTTTTATTCCAGTAAGCGCCGATAAGATTCTGCTGGTTATTCATCCTCATATCTATGCTTCGTTCTTTATCCATTCCGACAAACCCAAAATGTCCAAACATACGATTTCCCATAGTAGCTTGACTGGAAAGGGTACTCTGGCACTTTGTAGAAGCCGCGCTGAATTTTCCTGCCAGAACACTGACGCCTATCATAATAGCTGCGAAAATAAATATAAATAATGGATTATTAAATACTGTTAACCAGCCAGCTTCTTTTGGCACCTGCGCAGTAAACAGACTGATTATTAGCGTAATACCACTTAAAATACCAATCATGCCTGTCACAAAATTCTCGTATACATTCGGAATCTTCATTAAGCCCCATCCCATCCAGTTTTCATTTTGCTGGATCTGTGACCTGAGATCATGGTTCTCCTGTTTATCAATTTCTTCGAAATCAAGTGAAAACAGTTTCTGAATAAATATAATTTCTTTTCTGCCCCACAGGTCATTGAACAGGGTATCATAACGACGCTGAAGAACAGCCTTTAAGGCAGATGCAATTCCAACACTCAATACACCTATTGCCACCCATTTCCAAAGAATGTCCTCTCTGCGAAAAGTCGCCAGTTCTTTCAATATCTGTGCCGAGAAAAAAACGGTAATATATGGTGTAACTGCGTTTACGATGCAATAGAAAGTCAGAATCGGAAAAAACTTAGGAGATACTTTATGAAGTTCTTTTATGCCCCGCAAATACATGGTAACAGCATGGTGAAATGTTACTTTTTCTTTCATTTTAGAACTCCCTTCCCTCTTGTAATGTGGTTGGCGAACCAAAATTATTATAGCATTGGAGGTTTTTTCTGTAAGCTAAAGCAATTCCAACCACCCGCATAGCAGGTGGTTTATTGTTTCGCACATCTCCATTTCTCCGTTGGGAGAAACTCCGATGCACTCAACAGGCTAAAGCCCATAAAAAAATCCGCCCAGATTAGAAGTTAATCTAATCTGAACGGAATACTCATTCAGGCTTGATATTTTCCAAACATAAATCTCATTTTTTTAGTTTCCTGTTAGCAGAAAAACAATAAAAAACGATAATGATTTTTCTCTCATTACCGCTTAAAATAGAGCGTTCTCTATAGGAATCGAACCCCGAACTGAGTCTTAGGAGTTCGAGTCCACACAGAAAACCCACATTATTTTAAGTTAATATAAGTCAAGGAAAGCCTTGATTTTCCTGACTATTTTGTAAATCTCTGTCAAAATAAGAAAACTCAATTTCATCTCTGTAAAACGCTTTTTGGTGCTTGTCCGGTGCTCGGAGCACCGAAAGGCTTCAACCATTCCGTTCATGTGAATTCATACATATGGCTACCATTCCTACGCAAATCTGCAACAATGATAACGCTGTTTCCTTATTAGATTAATCCTATTATATCGTGTATGAAGTCTGATGTCGATGTTTTTTTGACCATAATTTACTTATTTTTACTTCTGTTGCTGCAAGTAACTTCTAATTTTCTTCAACAATCTCTCCCAGTCATTATTTTCTATGTCTCCATCTATCCATTACATTAGTTGCTGTCAATGGTTTCCATACTCATATATCTTTTCTTATTTTGATTTCATAACAAAAAAGCGATATCCTATAGATTATCTGTCTATAAGATACCGCCAAATAATGTAACAACTTGTTGCACAATTCCTGTTTTATTATTTTACAGTCTTCGCCAAGGGTGCCAGCAGTGCTGCCATTTCTGGATTTCCAAGCACTTTCATCAGTGCTTCTGCATCAATTCCTTCTGGAACCGCTACCATATTACCGGCATTTGCTTCCACCTGTCCGTGAATATCAGGATTTAGGTTTTCTTTATTATAAAATGCTTTCTCCATCCTCTGCGCATTTCTTATTCTGTCCTCATCCATAATATGTCCGTAGACCTCTGTTATCATATCCGCCTGTGCATGTCCCGAATCTCCCAGTGCTTCCCTTATCTCATCCTGTTCTTTTTTGATCTGAGCCAGAAGCTCTGCCACATATCTCGGTATATAGATTTTTCTTACACTGGATTCTGTCTTTGGTGTTTTCATAACCCTTACTGTAGTGTTATTTTTTCTCTGTGAAGGAAATACCAGTATGACATCTTTGGAATTCAGCTCCTCTACTGCATTTTTTGACACCCACTCCATCTCCTTATTGATCAGAATATATGAGCAGTTCCTATTGATTGCATCATCAGATATATCTACACATTCCCATGTAATTCCCAGCATTTCACCAATTCTTAATGTTGCTGTGAACGCAAGATGAAAAGCTACCTTAAGCCATTTATTATCACAGGCTTCTATTCCAAAAGCTCCTGTGCTATTGCAACGAGTGTGGTTTCCTTGCTGATAAATTTCACAAAATGTTCCTGATTTTTTCCCAGAATACACAACTTGCTGTTAAAAAGTTTATAATCACGGCTCATATCTTTTAGTATATAAACATCCTTCATATATGTTTCCGGATGATCAACACCATCCAGCACATCACCTGAAAAATCACAGTTAATAAGAGCGTCTCTAGTCATCACATTTCTGATTGCATGTTTTGCAGTCGGATCACTTGTCATTCCGCCTGTCTGAACCCTTACTCCAAGTTCTCCAATATTCTGTCTGCTGTTACTGTCCTTTTCGGCTTCTATCATGTATCTGAGTCCATCTATATAACCGTCCACGATACCCATAAATCTCGTATAGTTTTTCATGATAATGTCCACACGTTTGTCTGCTGATGAACCAATATATTCCTTAATCATATTTTTTCTGCCATATCTGTCTCCTTAATCTCTCCACTTTCTATGAGTTATCGCACGTTTACTCTTCTTTACAGAAATTATTGTAGATGAATACGGAGTAAAAATCGTTCCCCAACGAACGTACAAAATACGGTTGGAGCGGACTTAATAATCTTTTTTCATTTTTTATTTGATTTTTGATAGCATAGATGCTATCATATAGATACAGAATAAATACATTCACTCTGGAGAACATATAATAATGTACAATATTGAATTTTATGAAGATGCCAACGGTCATTCAGAACTTTGGGATTTTCTTGAAGAACTCCGATTGAAAGCTGCGACAAATAAAGATGCTCGTATTCAGCCAAAGCAGAACGTGATGACTACCTACGCCGAAAGGAGGCTGATTGATTATGAGAACCTGGAATGATTACAAAGAACATGTTAAATCTGTTGATCCCGAAATCGGAAAAGATATGGATGAAGTAGAAAATATCGAGAGTATCCTAAAGTTTGTGTAAACCTCCAAACTGATGTAAGATAAAATTACTCAGTTTGGAGGT
>OHAM01000219.1_pt1 | contig 42107 bp, 30 predicted proteins | sample 1577161 | NCBI WGS metagenome assembly OHAM01 (sample SAMEA3541583, study PRJEB24748) | human gut metagenome | biome: human gut; feature: human-associated habitat; material: faeces | place: China | collected 2012
TGCATAGGAAATGATATCTTTGAGATAAATGTGTCAACCAATATTGACAATATCACACATATAATTCTCACGGGCACGGCATTTTTCTCTTGTAATCTCATCCGCATTCGATTCATAGAGAGATTGAGAAGCGGAAGCAATAAAATCATTATTTTGAGCAAGCATTTTAATTTCCTCCCATGTAGTTGCGGTAAAGAGGCGTGCCCAGTAATCAATCCGGTTGGCACGGTCTTCATCAGTTGCAGAATCTATCTGCTTTAAGTTTACCACACGAAGAATAAATTTGTCACTATATGCTGAGTGAGTTTTTTCATTTAATAATTTATAACTCGCATAAAACTCCGGTTTATCATCTGGAGTTGGATTGAAATTCAAAAAGCCGATATGGATTGCAGGCTTGACGTTATCATAGAGCTGACCGTGTGATAGCTGGTCGAATGCACGGCAGAGATAACTCAAAGAGCGTTCCCGCCAGTTGAGCATATATGCCATCTGCATTTCAAGGTTTATGATGGCAGAATCATTCATAAGGACTTTAATGTCCAGAATAAATTCTTTGTCCTTAACCGTTTCATTAAGTAAAATGGGATTTTGGATTTCAACCGAAGTGATTTTCTCTGGTGTAAGAGACAAGAGAGAACAAATAAGTCCCTTTAAAACATAATTGTTTTTCTCAAGGATAAGTCGGAACATGTAGTCATTTGTCATGCCATAAGGAATGTGTCCGGTTGCATTTAAATAAGATAAAGATGAAGTTTCTTTTGTTGGATTCATTTAGTACCGAGGGTGCGTATTCTTCTTTATAATGAAATTACGTCATATCGAATGTTGGCTTGGGAAAAAGACGGTATAATAAAAATATATATTTTATTACAAAAACAAATCAAGGTGGGGAGATAAATTGTTTTGGAACAGGAAACACTATTAGATTTACAGGAATTGTATTCGAAAGGTTTATTGATTCCAGTCATTGGAAGTGGCTTGTCAATGCCCTTCGGGTTGCCGGATTGGAAAAAATTGATCTTGAATGCTGCTGATTTTTTTAAATTAGCGGCGGAGGATAAGTATAAAATTCAAGAATTATTGAACAAATATGATTTTTTGACACCGATTGATGTCATAACGGAGTATGGAGTATCCGAATGTGAGCTTCAAAAGTATGTTGCAGAAAGTATGAAAGCTGCAAAGAAGAAAATTGCTGTAGCAGATGTAGAAAATAATTATACAGACTTTGCGAGGGTTTCTAACCTACGATTCATGACCACTAATTATGATGAATATTTGAATGAAATATCAGGTAAGAAAACGTTTTATTTGTCAGAATTGTCCGGGATTGCAGTTAATCAGTTCCCACTAAGATACTATAATAATGTTGTAATTCCATTGCATGGACAAATATCGGAACCAGAAAGTATTGTGTTATCCAGAGAAGCTTATAAAAAATTATATGACTCGGATGAATTTGAACAGGAGTTTCAGCATTTAAGGACGCATTTTACATTTTTGTTTATAGGTTTTTCATTTGACGATAAATATTTTGCAAAAATGTTTGAAAAAATGTTGAAACGTTTTCAGGCGAGACATTATATTTTGTTTGAAGAACATGTGGATGAGAAAAAAATAGAGCTTTTAGGAAAAGAATATGGGGTTCAGGCAATTTTATACCGGACAGGAAATAAAACTCATCAGAAAGCAATACATCACATATTACAGGAGATTTTCAGTTTACAAGATAGTGCGCTGGATACATCTGCTCTGAAAAAACTACCGGAAGCAGAGAAGGGCACGCTTACTGCAGAGGAAGAAAAAGTTGTTTTGCATGGAAGAAAGCTGATTGAGAGCCAGAATTTTACAGAATTGCAGAAATTATATTTGCCAATTTATGAGAAGAAAAATTTCGCAGATAAAACGCCGGAATTTCAGATTGAGATTCTCTGCGGGCTTGCATGGTATTATGGATTTTTGCGTAGGGATGAATATGTAAGAAATATGATAGGCGAGGCACTTTTGAGGCCAGAAATTGCGGAAAGAAAAAAGAAACTTGTTTTTATGTATGCGCAAGTGCTCTGGAATCTGCGTGCGTTTGAAGAATGTAAAAAAGTGTTGGAGTCTTATGTGGAAGAGAAAAAGGGATTATTGCAGCTTTTTTATGAGATTATATGCTGTTATGATGAATTGCTTCCGAATTGTGAGGAACAAAAGGGAGAGATTCCAGTATACGGAGAAAAGGAGCGAACGGAGGAAGAAAAGGTTCGTTTTGCAACTGTATATAAAAAACTGAAAAAAACCTACATTAATCCAGATACCTATAATTTACGTTTTCTTGCAGAATATGAAGATCGCGATTCACAGCATGTGGCATATTATTGGTTAGGAGTGGCTGCAGGTCAGCTTTTTCATGAGCATAGGGATGCGGTGGAATATCTAATGCGTGCGTATGAAGTGAAACCAACGCTGGCTGCTTGTGAGGAATTAGCCAAAAATTATCTTGCTATTGCAGAGGAAAAAACGAGATATGATAAAAATGCAAAGGTATATCAAGTTGACATGAATGCACTTTTAAAAGCGCGTATCAGGTTTCAGTATATCATGAATACGTCAGACAAAACGGCTAGACACAGTATATACAGGCAGAGTGGTTTAGACTATTTGAGGACTTTGCATTTGCTGCGGGATTATAGGGCATTTGAGGAGGAGTATCAGAAAATACATGATGATATCCCAGAGGAGCAGAATTATCCGCTTAAGATGTTGAAGGCTGAAAATGATGCCTGCTACGAGCACACGGTGACGGATGAAGTTTTAAATGGATTGAAGGAGGAAGATAAGGAATATGTACGCTATGTGTGTGTGGTTAACCGTGCGTCTCTAATGGCAAATGTTAATCCGAACGAAAGCCAGCGCATTTACCATGAGATTATTTTACATTTTAAAGAGAAGAATAACGAGCAGCGTATACAGGATAAACGGATACTCCAAATTGTGCTGGACGGTGTATTTTTTACAAGGAATATTTCTTTTTATGAGGAATTGAAAAAGCAATGCGTGCCAGCTGTTTTTTCAGATATGAGAGAAATTGGATTTGAAGATGAATTGTACGGAAATCTCGAGGCGGCACGAAGCCGGTTTGAGCAGGCTTTCCACAAATATAAAGATATTGCAACGTTTCATGTTTTAAAGGGATTTTATTTGCGACATGGCATGCGGAAAGAATGCACAAAGTTATATGAGGATATGTTTAAAAATCCACCAGATAAGATGTTTCAAACACCACAGTTTTATATGGAGTATGTGCTGGAAGATATTATATCATGGCATGATCCGTGGAACGCAATGCGAAAGTATCATATGTGTAGAGAACAGTTTCAAAATGATGTAATGCGCAGAAAAGAGTTGGAGGAAACATTAAAAATCCATTGCGCAGACTATGAGAAATACGAGGAGCGCGTGGAGTGGAACCGATATATGTTGCAAAAATCACCACGTTATGCGCAGATCGAATTATACCGCTCAATTCTGTATTTATACATTGCTAATTTACAGTATAAAAAAGCAATGGATGTTATAGAGGAAATGCAGGAGAAAAATATTTTTATTCCAGACAGATACGATGATCTTGTAAAAGTCTGCATGAGGAAACAGCCGAGGCGCTGTTATTTATATCAGAAACATTCATTTTCTTCTGCAAAAGACGTACTAGACCAGGTGGAACAAAGTAAAATGGTACAGGGATATAGTAGGATATTTTTCACTAATTTTGGATTACAAAACATAGAAAAAGAGAGTGTTGTGATTTCGGTTTCTTCCTTGCTGATTCTCTTTCGCCATAATAGACAGAAAGAATTAGAAAAAGTACATACCGTTTATGTGACATATGCAGGAATTATTAATTTACAATCAAGTTTGTGGGCTGGTGAGGATCCTTTTTTTAGAATGATTTTACAGTGGCTGGAATCAGCACCAAATGTAAAACCTTGCGCTCCAGAGTTTGAACATTTTTGTGAGGCAATGCCAGCGGATATGGGAAGAAAGTATTCCTCGGAAAAATTACAGCTGAAATTGGTCTGTGAGGAGCATCCCCAAGCAGTGGTTCTTTAAATAGATTGAAAAGAGGACGTGTGTAGCACGTCCTTTTTTTCAGATATATCACCCGTATGTCAATTAATGATAGCATTCGTAGGAATTAAATATGGTGCAAGTCCGGCTGCAGCCATGAGGGATGCAAGGGTGGCACGAACATGCGGAAATATCTGCAGCAGAGCATTTTCTGTTAATTCATCTGTTGAAAACTTTGCTGCGGAATCTGGAGAACTAAACTCGGCAGATAATACTACTTTAACATGAAATTTCGGTAGTAACCATATCGTCATTGCTTGAATTATCTGTGATTGGTTGACATTTGTTTATTTTAAAGTCAACATTCAGATCAAGCTTGGCTGCAATTTCAGCAATTTTATTAATAGAGAAATTGTAGTCTCCACATTCCCAACGGGAAATCAATGACTGTGTTGCGTTTATATGTTTTGCAAAATCTTGTTGAGACATATTAAGATTTAGTCTTTCAGAAGTAATGGCATTAGAAAATTGTGCCATTAATTTAGCAGAGAGCACGTCTGCAGGTGTTAAAGTCTCTGAAAATAGAGAGAATAAATCCTGGTACGGCTTTTCCCGGAACGTTCATTAAAAGCACATAAAAAGTAGGGTATATTGTCATCAGTAATATATATAATTGTTCAAAATATCCGACTCTGAAAAGTATATTTCTTATTTAATATTTACACGATGTTTTAAGAAAAAACAAGAGATAGAGAAGTTTGTTTATACAAAATTAAGAGTTGGAAGTTGGTAAAGTTGAAGCGCATATTTTGACTTTTTACATGCAAGTTTCCACAAATTGACATCTCCTCCTCTATGCGCTACAATATTACTCAAAAGTCATGTTTAAAACATATATATGAAATACCATTTAAACAAATAATGGAGTAAATATTGAGAGTAAAAATATACAATTTTTTAGTAAACCGGAAGCCGGGAATCCGGCAGCGTTATCACAAGTACCATGACGGAGCAACAGGGGGAAGAAAGGTGCTTTCCTGGATTTATCTGTTGGGACTTAATTTTTGTTATTATATTTTATTTTGTCATTTTCTTGGGAAGCAGACGGAGATTCCAGCTTATGAGGAAAAGCGACCGCCATGCACGGAGAGCGAATCGGCAATTGCAAACCATGACCGGAAAAGTGTAGAGGAAACGGTGGAATGGTTGATGCAGTATGAAGTCATATCTTTTGATATTTTTGATACGCTGATTTTCAGACCGTTTTCGGAGCCGGCAGATTTATTTTTCTTTCTTGGAGAAAAACTGGAAATTCTTGATTTTAAAAGACTGCGTATGCAGGCGGAAACAGAGGCAAGAGTACAAAAGTATAAGGAACAGAAGCATTACGAAGTAACGTTGGAGGACATCTGGAGCAGATTAGAAAAAGAACTCGGATGTTCCAAAGAGCAGGGGATGCAGATAGAACAGTCACTGGAATTAGAGTTTTGTTACGCTAATCCGTTTATGCTGCAGGTGTTTGGGCAATTGCAAAAATATGGAAAAAAGATTGTGCTCACATCCGATATGTATCTTTCCAAAGCATTTTTGTTAGAGTTATTGCAGAAAAATGGATATGAAGGGTATGAGGAACTTTATATTTCCTGCGAGTATGGAAAGAGCAAAGCAGACGGAACATTGTATGAGGTTGTGAAACAGGCATTCCCAAAAGCAGTTTCGGCGATTCATGTTGGTGACAACCCGGTGAGTGATGTGAAGAATGCGAAAAAGCACGGATTTGAGGTATTTTACTATCCGAATGTGAACCGCAATGCGCTTTTGTACAGAGCATATGATATGTCTGCCATAGTAGGCGGCGCATACCGCGGCATTGTGAACAACAAGATTTACAATGGCACGGAAACGTTATCTATGGAGTATGAATACGGCTATATTTATGGAGGATTGTTTGTGCTCGGATATTGTGATTTTATTCACAATTATGCCAGAGAACATGATATTGACAAACTGCTGTTTTTATCCAGAGATGGGGATATTTTAAGACAGGCATATAGTCTGTTGTTCCCGGAGGATGAGACAGAATATGTTTACTGGTCAAGAGCTGCCGCAACAAAACTTATGGCGTGTTATAACCGCTATGATTTTTTTCGGCGGTATTTGTTTCATAAAGCAAATGGAAGTTATACACTAGAGCAGATTTTAAAATCCATGCGGCTGGAATTTCTGCTGGATTCTTTGAAAAAACAGATGCCGGGTGAAACACATCTTACGACGGAAAATGTAAAAAAAGTAAAGGCTTTTCTCGAAAATCACTGGGAAGATGTACTTGCTGTCTATGATAGGGAAAATCAGGCAGCAGAAGCTTATTATAAGAAGAGATTAGCTGGCAGTAAAAAGGCAGCAGCAATTGATATTGGCTGGGCTGGAAGCGGAGCCATGGCGCTGGACTATCTGGTGCAGAAGGTGTGGAAGCTTCCATGCAGCATTACAGGAATGGTTGCCGGAACGAATTCAAGCCACAATGCGGAAACAGATGCAAGTGAGATTTTTTTACAGAACGGAAAACTGGTTTCTTATCTGTATTCGCAGTCAATGAACCGTGATCTGTGGAAAAAGCATGATCCAAACACGGATGACAATATCTTTTTTGAACTTCTGCTCGCCTCGCCGACACAGCAGTTCCGCGGATTTGAAATGGATGAAGTGACGGGAGAGGTATCATATTTATTTGGTGAAATGGACGCAAATCCGGAAGGAATGTTGGAGATTCAGAAAGGAATACTGGATTTTGTGCGAGATTATCAGAAACATTTTTCCGGGTATCCATATCTGTTCTGTGTGAGCGGAAGGGATGCCTACGCTCCAATTTTAGCTGCCAGTGGTAATCAGAAAGCGTATTTAAAAGCACTGAAGAAGAAATTTGAATTTGAGGCAGATGTTCTATGAAACGACAGATTAATTATATCCTGATGCAGATTGTATTGTGGAGTGGCTGGTTAATTGAATATTTCTATTTTTTAGAGCAGCAGTTTCAGATGAAGTTTGATCTCTGGATCATGTTTGCATATATTTTTTTGCTATATCTTTGCGTGGTTCGAAAGCTTGGAAACAATAATAACCGAAGATATGAAATTTATATGGAACTTTGGGGACGTCTGGCAGCAATCAATGTGATCTGGTATCTGTTTGCAGGGAAAAAGTCATTGGATTTTGAAAAGTTTTTCCTGATTTCATGGAAATTGGCAGTTCTTAGTACGGTTCAGTGTTTTACGTTTGTAGGCGTATTTCAGATTTATAAGCGCATTATGAAACACTTTCGCATCACAACGGCGTGTGTGGTTACGAGAGCTGACACCATGGAGCAGGCCAAGGAAAAAATAAAGAAACACGACTCTGTTTTTTTAGAAGATCTTCCGTCAGAAGAAAGAAATGAATTGCTCAAGTATTGTTATTATATGGACAGGCAGGTGTACTGTAATACAAAATTATCAGATATTATTATTCGGGGTTCCGGTCTGACACAGTATCACGATTCACCGGTCTTTTTCTGCAATCATTTTGGAATTGAGATCTCCAAACGAGTGGTGAAAAGATTATTTGACCTGTTTTTTTCCATTTTATTGTTGGTGGCACTTTCGCCATTGTTTCTCGTGATCGCCATATGCATTAAGATTGAGGACGGCGGAAGTGTGATCTACCGGCAGACACGCTGTACCAGAGATATGAAAAAGTTTGAGATTTATAAGTTTCGCAGTATGATCGCAGATGCAGAGAAAATCAAAGGCCCGCAGCTTGCCACAGAACATGATAAAAGACTTACACATGTAGGACGTTTCCTTCGGAATACGAAATTAGACGAGCTGCCACAGCTTGTGAACATTTTAAAAGGTGATATGAGTTTTGTAGGTCCAAGACCGGAACGACCGGAATTTATTGCAAAAGCAGTCGAGGATATTCCAGAGTTTGTACTTCGTACGAAGGTAAAAGCCGGACTGACCGGATATGCACAGGTGATGGGAAACTATAACACCAGCTTTTTGGATAAACTGAAATGGGATCTGATGTATATTGAAAACTATTCGTTATTTCTGGATCTCAAGATCATACTGATGACAGCAATCGCTATTTTTGCAAAAGATAATCACGAGGATTTTTCCAAGTGGGATATGCTTTAAAAATACGAAAAGAAAGCATTTCTTTTATTGACAAATGAATTTCATATGTTAAAATAAATCATGTTAAAAGCATAAAAAATGACGTTGACGAGGAGTATTAAGAACGAAAAAGTTTCAGAGAGCTGTCGGACGGTGCAAGACAGTATTTGGAAGTTCCCAACTCGCCTCTGAGTTTTCTGGTTGAAACAATTAACAGCAAAGTAGATCAGAACGTGTGGTTCGCGTTAAGAATGTGAGTGCGTATTTAGATGAACAGTTTCATCTGGCGAATGAGAGTGGTACCACGGAGTGAATAGATATCTTCGTCTCTTTATGAGACGGAGATTTTTTTATGCTTAATAGATATATCAATATAAGAGGAGGAACATTATGGCAGAACTTTATAACCATAAAGTAGTCGAGAAAAAATGGCAGAAAGTCTGGGATGATGAGAAAGCATTTGCAGCTACCAATGACTTTACAAAGCCAAAATACTATGCATTAGTTGAGTTCCCATATCCGTCAGGACAGGGACTTCACGTAGGTCATCCAAGACCTTACACAGCACTTGATATTGTAGCTAGAAAGAGAAGAATGCAGGGATACAACGTACTCTATCCAATGGGATGGGATGCATTCGGACTTCCAACGGAAAACTATGCGATCAAGAACAAGATTCATCCAAAGATCGTAACAGAGAAGAATGTAGCAAGATTCAAGGATCAGCTTCATTCACTTGGTTATTCTTTTGACTGGGACAGAGAGATCAATACCACAGATCCGAATTACTACAAATGGACACAGTGGATTTTCTTAAAACTTTTCAAAGCAGGTTTAGCCTATAAGAAAGAGATGCCAATCAACTGGTGTACTTCCTGTAAAGTAGGTCTTGCAAACGAGGAAGTTGTAAATGGTGTCTGCGAGCGTTGTGGTGCTCCGGTTGTCCGCAAGGTAAAAAGTGAGTGGATGTTAAAGATCACGGATTACGCAGAGAAACTGATCGAAGGATTAGATCATGTGGATTACATCGAGCGTGTCAAAGTTTCACAGAAGAACTGGATCGGTAAATCCACGGGAGCTGAAGTTGACTTCTCTATCAAAGGAAAAGAAGATAAACTTCGTGTATACACAACCCGCTGCGATACATTATTCGGAGTTACTTACATGGTTGTATCCCCGGAGCATCCGATTATTGATAAGTACCAGAGCGAGATCAAAAACTGGGATGAGATCATGGCATACCGCGAGGCGGCAGCAAAGAAATCTGATTTTGAGCGCGCAGAGCTTGCAAAAGACAAGACCGGTGTATGCATTGACGGTCTGACAGCAGTAAACCCTGTAAACGGAAAAGAGATTCCGGTCTGGATCTCTGACTATGTATTAATGTCCTATGGTACAGGTGCTATCATGGCAGTGCCGGCACATGATGAGCGTGACTGGGAATTTGCTAAGAAGTTTAATCTTCCAATGATCCAGGTTGTAGCAAAGAACGGAGAGGAAGTGGACATCAATGAGGCTGCATTTACAGATGTTGCAACAGGTGTTCTGATCAACTCAGACTTTATTAACGGACTTGAAGTAAAAGATGCAAAAACAAAGATGATCGCATTCTTAGAGGAAAAAGGCATTGGAACAGCCAAGACAAATTATAAATTAAGAGACTGGGTATTCTCCCGCCAGAGATACTGGGGCGAGCCAATCCCAATCGTACACTGTGATAAATGTGGTTATGTTCCGATTGATGAGAGCGAGCTTCCATTAATGCTTCCAGAAGTTGACAGCTATATGCCAACTGATAATGGTGAGTCACCACTTGCAGCTATGACCGACTGGGTAAATACAACCTGTCCTTGCTGTGGCGGTCCTGCAAAGAGAGAGACAGATACAATGCCTCAGTGGGCTGGATCTTCCTGGTATTTCTTAAGATATACCGATCCACACAATGACGAAGCACTTGCAAGTCCGGAAGCATTAAAATACTGGATGCCGGTTGACTGGTACAATGGTGGTATGGAGCATACAACCTTACATCTGCTTTATTCCAGATTCTGGCATAAATTCCTCTATGATGAGGGTGTAGTTCCTTGCCCGGAACCATATCAGAAACGTACTTCCCATGGTATGATCCTCGGTGAGAACGGCGAGAAGATGTCAAAATCCAGAGGAAATGTTGTAAATCCGGATGATATTGTCAGAGAGTACGGTGCAGATACCTTAAGAACTTATGAGATGTTCATTGGAGCATTTGATTTAAGCGCTTCATGGTCAGAGGATGGTGTAAAAGGATGCCGTCGTTTCTTAGAGCGTGTATGGAAATTACAGGATCTTATGACAGACGAAGAAGGTTATTCTGCTGACATGGAGACAAAGATGCATCAGACGATCAAGAAGGTAAGCAGTGATTTTGAAAATCTGAAATATAATACTGCAATTGCAGCAATGATGGCACTCATCAATGATTTCTATAAGAAAAATGCGATCACAAAAGGTGAGTTCAAGACATTGATCACTTTATTAAACCCGGTTGCTCCACACATCACAGAGGAATTGTGGCAGATCGCTGGCTTTGAAGGAAGAGTTTATGAGACAACCTGGCCGGAATTCGACGAGGCAAAGACAGTAGAGAGCACTGTAGAAATTGCAATCCAGATCAATGGTAAGACAAAAGGAACACTTGCTATTGGAAAAGATGATGCAAAAGATGATGTTATCGCAAAAGCAAAAGAAGCAATTGCAGATAAACTGACCGGAAATATCGTAAAAGAAATTTATGTACCGGGACGTATCGTAAACATCGTAATGAAATAATGTACGCGAAGGTGAAAGTGAGCGTATTTTGCTTCGCAAATATAATGAGCGAAACAGAGAAAAATGCCGTGGCGACTGCCACGGCATTTTTGCTGCATAAATTTTTATTTAGTTCGTAATTATTTCTGATATGTTTTATAAAAATGAATAAATTCCGCGAGTGATTTCGAGGGCTTTGTAGTTGTTTTGTATGCAAATCCAACTTCACGCTTATGGATTGGGAAACCAAGTGGGATTTCCACGAGTGTACCATTTTCTAAATCTTCACGGACAAAGTTTTTGATAACGCAGGCAACACCGACACCGATACGGGCGAAGTCAATCAGAAGATCCATGTTGGAAATGTCAATGGAATCTTTGATCACAATCTGGTTTTCCTGCAGATAGTCATCAATATACTGTCTGGTCATATTATTTTTATCTAACAGCATGAGTGTTGAACTTTGCAGAATATGATCTTTCTGGATGCCGCGTGCTTTCAGATTGCGCAGGTAATCTTTTGCTGCCACGAAAATATCTTCAATTTCCTCTAAAAAGTCAAAATGGATATTTTTCATATTTTCCGGTTTACCAATCAATCCAATGTCGATTTTATTATCTTCCAGCAATTTTAAAGTATCGTTGGTAGACTGACAGGAAATAGAAATGGAAATATGTGGGTTCTGCCGGATAAATTCTTTCAGATAAGGGAGTAGAAGATATTTACACAGCGTGGAACTGACACCGATTTTTAAGTGCCCGACGCCAAGCTCGATAGAGCGCTTTAATTTTTCCTCGCCTAAGGTCAAAGTTTCAAAAGCCTCGCTGACATGCTCGTAGAGAAGTTTTCCTTCATCGGTCAATACAACACCGCGGGAGCTTCTGGAAAAAAGCTTGCAGCCGACACTTTCCTCTAATTTCTGAATGGATTTACTGATCGCCGGCTGGCTGATATAAAGTTCCTTCGCAGCCTTTGAGATATTCCCGGTGTTTGCAACTGTATAAAAAATGCGGTAAGAGGATAGATTCTGGTTCATAAATACTCCTTTTGCTGTTTATAATATGCTTTTAAATATACTTACTTTTGCCTTCGCGTATATTATATCATAAGACATGGTTATGGTAAATATGTTTATTATGTATTTGTATTATAATAATGATTGTGATACGATAATTTCAATGAATAGATAAGAAAATAGTAATGGTTTCGTATTAGATATAGGATGTAAGGGTACGGAAATATTACATGAGGGAGGATTTTATCATGGGAATGACAATGACGCAGAAAATTCTGGCAGCACATGCAGGACTTCCGTCAGTAAGTGCAGGACAGTTGATTGAGGCAGAATTGGATTTAGTTCTTGGAAATGACATTACATCACCGGTGGCAATCCATGAGATGGATAAGATGAAAGTGGATGGTGTATTTGATAAAGATAAAGTAGCACTGGTTTTGGATCATTTTGTTCCGAATAAGGATATTAAGTCAGCAGAACACTGCAAATGTGTGCGTGAATTTGCATGTAAACACGACATTACGAATTATTTTGATGTTGGAGAGATGGGAATCGAGCATGCACTGCTTCCAGAAAAAGGACTTACGGTAGCCGGAGATGTGATCATCGGTGCAGACTCACACACATGTACTTATGGAGCACTCGGAGCATTTTCTACAGGCGTAGGAAGTACAGATATGGCGGCTGGAATGGCAACCGGAAAAGCATGGTTTAAAGTTCCGTCTGCAATGAAGTTTAACCTGACTGGAAAACCAGCGAAATGGATCAGCGGAAAAGACATTATTTTACATATTATCGGAATGATCGGCGTGGATGGAGCACTTTACAAATCCATGGAATTTGTGGGTGACGGTATCCAGTATCTGACAATGGATGACCGTTTTACAATTGCCAATATGGCAATTGAGGCAGGAGGAAAAAATGGAATTTTCCCTGTAGATGATCTTGCAAAACAGTATATGGAAGAACATTCCAAACGTCCTTATGTGGTTTATGAGGCGGATGAAGATGCAGAGTATGACGAGGAATACACGATTGATTTGAGTACGTTAAAACCAACGGTTTCATTCCCACATCTTCCGGAAAATACAAGAACAATTGATGAGGTCGGTGACGTGAAGATCGATCAGGTAGTGATTGGTTCCTGCACAAACGGACGTATGGATGACCTTCGAATTGCAGCCTCTGTCTTAAAGGGCAAAAAGGTGAAAAAAGGTCTGCGTGTCATTGTGATTCCGGCAACCCAGAATATTTACCTTCAGGCAATGGAAGAGGGATTGTTAAGAACCTTTATTGAGGCAGGTGCCGTTGTCAGCACACCAACCTGTGGACCATGTCTCGGTGGCTATATGGGAATTCTTGCGGCAGGTGAACGCTGCGTTTCAACTACAAACCGTAACTTCGTAGGTCGTATGGGACATGTGGATTCCGAAGTATATCTTGCAAGTCCTGCGGTTGCAGCGGCAAGCGCGATTACCGGAAAGATTTCGGGACCGGAAGAAGTAATGTAAATTGCAAAACAATGAGGCTAAATCCTCTCCTCACCAGAGGGTTCGGATTTTGCTTCGCAAAACAAGGAGGATTATATGAAAGCAGCATGTGGTCATGTATTTAAATATGGAGACAATGTCGATACAGATGTGATTATTCCGGCAAGATACCTGAATTCTTCAGATCCAAAGGAACTTGCAACACATTGTATGGAGGACATTGACAAAGATTTTGTAAAAAATGTAAAAGAGGGAGACATTATCGTAGCCAACAAGAATTTCGGCTGCGGTTCTTCCAGAGAACATGCACCAATCTCAATCAAAGCGGCTGGTGTAAGCTGTGTTATTGCAGAGACATTTGCACGTATTTTTTATCGGAATGCCATTAATATTGGTTTGCCGATCATTGAATGCCCGGATGCAGCAAAAGAGATTGAGGCAGGAGACGAAGTGGAAGTGAATTTTGACACAGGTGTTATCACGGATAAGACAAAAGGCACTTCTTATCAGGGACAGGCGTTTCCACCATTCATGCAGAAAATCATTGACTGTGAAGGATTGGTTAATTACATCAACCAGAAATAACGATTCATCTTTCAACATAAGAAAAAGTAATAGAGTCACATTAAAAGATGAAATATTTTAAATGCGTCAGAAGGACTGTTGCATGAACTATGAAGTTCGTGTGGCGGTCTTTTTATATGCTAAGAACGACCTTGAAAGATAGAAAGTTATTTTTAGCCCAGACCTGCTTTGAGAAGATTCAGGTAATCCATATATTTTTTTGAAATTTTTACATGCGTATAGAGCTCGGCATATTCCCGCGGAGACAGTGTATCTACATAGTTTTCCGGAAACTGTCTGGATATTCCGGCAGTTTTCGCAAGGTCGGCAGCTTTATTATAAGCGACCGCAGCACTGGCTTCGTCTGTATAACTTCCAACTTTATAATTACCGTTGATATGGATAAAAACTTTATAATGTGTTTCTCCATTTTTCTCATAGCTGAAAACACCGTGGTAGCGGTTTATATTCAGAATGTTGGAATAACGGAAATCGTGTACATCACCATTGAAAAAAAGATAGTCCCTGCCTACGACAGCATAAGGCTTAATTCCGTAGCGGGATAAAATAGAGTATTGCATACCGTAATCACTCACGAATAAGTGCCCCTGACGTTTCTGGATACGGTGTCCGGCATAATAAAACAGATCATCAATATCAAATTTCAATTCTATTTCATCGGAGAGAAAATAACTGAAATATCCCTTGCGAAGATAGATCGGATTGCGAAAATACAAATTATGATCGCGGAAGTTTAAAAGGCACACAGCTTTGTCAAATGAAAGACACTGGATATGATGCTGGAGATTTACAAGTGTGATTTCTTCATTTTCCAGTAGTTTACAGGCTTCCAGATAGCAGGTATGCGCATCATCTTCCAAGGCAAAGCTGCCAAGGCTGATATGTTTTGTTTTATAGGTAATATTGGCACGGTAATAAATGCTTCCGTCTTTTTTTGTGGCATTATAAACTCCGGCTGGCATAGCTTGTCTCGCTCCTTTTGACATGATGATTACTATTCACTAATGAGATGTTATAAATTATTTTATCATTTTCGACGACAGAGAACAATACAAAATCAATCGGAACGACTGAATATAAAAAAGAGATAAAATTATAATGTCGAAATGCTGTAAAATATTGTCTCTTAAACAGGAATTTGGTATAATATAGCATAGAAATTTTCTTATCAAAAGAGTAATTTGAAAAGGGGAAATCTGATATGAGCAGAAATGTAGACAAAAAACAGAAGAAAAATGGAACGATAAAAGTACAAAGCAGGATGAGCCGGAAAGTGCTGATCCCGGTTGTATGTCTGGTGGTAGTTGCACTGCTATCTTCCTGGATCGGACATCAGAATTTAACGTCCATGTACCGTGCCAGCAATGAGATCACCAGTGTATATATGGAAAAGACAGCGCAGTTGAATGAAATATCGGACAAGTTCAAGGAGATGGAGATTCTTGCCTATAGTATGTGTGTGACCAAGTCAACGAATGACCGTGCCAGCATGTTAGAGCAGAGCGCAGCAACAAAAGAGGAGATCAATGGTCTTTTAGATAAACTGGATCAGATGTCTGTCACAGAGGATGAGAAGAGCAGGGTGCAGACGATCCGCACTTATTATGAAGGCTTTACAGATGCCTACCAGAAAGTGACGGACAGCATTGAGAACGGCAATAAGACACAGGCTCAGGAATATTGTAATCTGGAACTGTTTAAGGCTGCAAATAAGCTGAGTGATGCACTGAACTCTTATATTGAGTTTTACAATACGGATGTAGATACGGTCGTTGCAAATCAGGGGAATGTATACAAGCAGGGAATTTATGCAAATCTGATTGTTGTGGGACTTATCATCGTGATGCTGGTAGCGTCTTTATATACAACCATATTTAAAGTTGTTAAGCCAATTAAGAAGACATCAAAAGAACTAAAAGTTATTGTGAAGGATATGCAGTCTGGTCATGCGGATATGACAAAGCGTGTGACGGTAAAGGGCAGCGACGAGATCGCAGAACTTGCATCCGGTATGAACGTGTTCTTAGATACCTTGCAGGAAGTATTAGGCGAGATCGCGACCAACTCCAATGCAATCCAGGATGTCGTGCAGAATGTAGGAAAGAGCGTGGATACCGCGAATACGAATGCGTATGATGTATCGGCTGTTATGGAAGAACTTTCTGCTACGATGGAGGAGGTTTCTTCATCTGCAACAACCGTGACAGACAACATTTCGAATGTCAATGATGAGGTGATCAGCATAGCCGACGATTCCAAGGCAATGAATGATTACGCTTCCACGATGCAGGAACGCGCGGAGCAGTTAAAACAGAAAGCAGTCAATAATCAGGAAAACACAAGCCAGATGATCGCCGGAATCATAGAATCCCTGAAATCTGCCATTGAGGAGAGCACCAGTGTCAAACATGTCAATGAGCTGACAGAGGAGATTTTAAGTGTTTCCAGCCAGACAAATCTGCTGGCATTGAATGCGTCCATTGAGGCAGCCAGAGCCGGAGAGGCTGGAAAAGGTTTTGCCGTTGTGGCAGATGAGATCCGTAAACTGGCGGATTCCACAAGAGAGACTGCTAATAACATCCAGAGCATTAATGCACAGGTAACAGATGCAGTAGAAAAGCTTTCTGAAAGCGCAAATCAGCTGGTAGAGTACATAGATGAAACAATCATGCCGGATTATGACAGTTTTGTAAAAACAGGGGAACAGTACCGCGCAGATGCAACCTATGTCAATAGCACAATGGATCAGTTTGAGGCGCGTGCAAACAGTCTTAAAGAGGTTGTGATCGTGATGAAACAGTCTGTTGAGGACATTTCGACAGCGATTGAGGAGAGCGCAAAGGGAATCGCAACCGCCGCTGAGAATACGAACATTCTTGTGGAAAATATGGATAAAGTTAAGGCGAAAATGGAAACGAACCAGCAGATCAGTGACAAGCTGAAAGCAGAATCAAATCGTTTTCAGGGAATTTAAGACAATTTAATGCTTTAATGCATTGACACGAGAGAACGTTTTATCTATAATGAGCGAAAGAGAGAAAAAGGATAAGAGGATTGTGAAAATGGAATTGATGTACACAAGCACCAGAAATGCAAAAGAAAAAGTGACAGCTTCACAGGCTATTTTGAAAGGTCTTGCAGAGGACGGAGGATTATTCGTTCCGGAGCAGCTTCCTACATTAGATAAGACGGTGGATGAACTTGCAGGAATGACTTATCAGGAAACAGCTTATGAGGTCATGAAAAAGTTTTTGACAGACTTTACTGAGGAAGAATTAAAGAAGTGTATTAATGCAGCTTACGACAGCAAGTTTGATACAGAGGAGATTGCACCATTAGTACAGGCAGATGGCGCATATTACTTAGAATTATTCCACGGATCTACCATTGCTTTTAAGGACATGGCATTATCGATTCTTCCACACCTGATGATCACATCAGCAAGAAAGAATCAGGTAAAGAATGATATCGTAATTTTGACCGCAACTTCCGGTGACACTGGAAAAGCAGCACTGGCTGGATTCGCAGATGTCAAGGGAACGAAAATCATTGTATTTTATCCAAAGAATGGTGTCAGTCCGATTCAGGAAAAACAGATGGTGACGCAGAAGGGTGATAATACATTTGTAGTTGGTATTCATGGAAACTTCGATCAGGCTCAGACTGGCGTGAAGAAGATTTTTGGAGATAAAGAGATGGCAGCGGAGCTAGCGGCAGCCGGATATCAGTTCTCTTCCGCAAATTCCATTAATATCGGACGTCTTGTTCCACAGATCGTATATTATGTATATGCTTATGCAAAGTTATATGCAAATGGAGTTATCGGAAAAGACGAGAAGATTAATGTAGTTGTTCCGACCGGTAATTTTGGTAATATTCTTGCCGCATTTTATGCAAAGAACATGGGAATCCCGATTGCAAAATTAATCTGCGCATCTAATGAGAACAAAGTACTTTACGACTTTTTCACAACCGGAACTTATGACAAGAACAGAGAGTTTATGCTGACAAGCTCTCCGTCCATGGATATTTTAATCTCCAGCAACTTAGAGCGTCTGATTTATCGTATTGCAGGAAATGACGCAGCTAAGAATGCAGATTTTATGAAAGCCTTAAATGCTGCCGGAAAGTATGAGATTACACCGGAAATGAAAGAGCAGCTTGCAGATTTCTATGGAAATTATTCAAGCGAGGCAGAGACAGCAGAGGAGATCAGAAACTTATACGAGAAAACAGGCTATGTGATCGACACCCATACAGCAGTTGCAACCGGTGTATATCATAAGTATCTGAAAGAGACCAAAGATACAGAGACAAAGACGGTGATCGCATCAACCGCAAGTCCGTTCAAGTTCACAAGAAGTGTCATGGATGCAATTGATGAGAAGTATGATGCTATGACAGATTTTGAACTTGTAGATGAATTGAGCAAGATTGGAAATGTAAAAGTTCCAAATGCTATCGAAGAAATCCGTTCGGCAGAAGTAAGACACAAGACTGTATGTGAAGTGGACGAGATGCCGCAGGTTGTAAAACAGTTTTTAAATGTAAAATAAGAATTTCACTGATTTGGGATTTGAAAAGATCAGAAAGATAAAAAATAAGGCTGACTGATAGAAATATCAGCAGCCTTGTTTTTTGTGCTATAGGAAATTGCGGTGCAACATTCTTATATAGTAAAAATAATAACAATTATCTCTGCAATTCAAAAATAAAATTAACAACACCAAATGGATACATGATCTGCAACAGATAAGAAGTATCCGAAAGGTCGATCAGTTCGTCTGAGACAATCTCAGGAGCCTCTAAGGTTAATTCTTTTCCTAATGTGTTAGAAATATTTACATTATACAGTCCGTTGTGAAGATTTAAGAAATCTTCGAGGGAAGCCTGTACATATTCATCAAACTCCGTAAATTCCTCATTGACATATCTGGAAGCAAAGCTGATACAGGTTGTTTCAGGCATATCCAGATAGATTTTGGAAGAGGATTCTCCGTTGATCGTCTGTGAAACACAGTAATTTACCGGATATTCTTTGCATGGATTGAAACACAATGGCGTGAAATCATCACCGATAAAACGTGTCAGATCATTGAACAGTAATCTCATGTAGGAGGCATTGTATTCGTCCGCAGTCAGATCAGAGGTGTGGAAAAAGTTTGCAAGGATCCGGTCGAGATCATCCTGCTTTTCATTGCTGTAATCAAGATCATATAACTCGTTCTCAGATTCATAATCAGAGATCAGTGTTTCAAGCTGTGCATTTGTAATATAACCTTCATCTACAAGCGTCTGTCCCAACAATAAAAAATCCGGATACTGTGTCTTGACAAGTTCATCCACCTGTTCTTCTGTCAGATACCCCTCGCGGATCGCCAGATCACCAAAGCGGCAGTCATTATGTGTCTGTGAGATAATGACATTGTCAACCTCACTGGCAGTCATATATCCTTTCATAATCGCAAGTGTTCCAAGTTTCATATGCTGGGAAGTTTTCTTGCTGAGGGCATGCAATAACTGTTCTTTTGTCACTGCATTGTGAGATAATAAAAATGTTCCAAAAAACTGTGCGTACATATCTTATCTCCCTTCAAATCTTGAAGTAATGATACTGTGTAACTGCTCAGGATTCAAAGGTTTCTGGATAAAATCTTTTGCACCTGCCTCAATGGCGGAACGAAGCTGTGACTGGGTTCCTACAGAAGAAACAATAATGATCTCTGCATCCTTGTCGAAATCAATGATCTCACGGATTGCTGCATTGCCGTCCTTTACCGGCATCACAATATCAAGAAAAGACAGATCAGGTTTTTCCTTTTTATAGATATCAATCGCATCCTGTCCGTTGGACGCCTCAAAAAAAACTGGTGTACCATATTTTGAAATCAAATCTTTTAACTGCTTCCGTGCAAGTATGGAATCATCACTAATAAGAATTTTAGCATCATCTAGTCTCATAGTTAATCCCCTTTTCCTAGTTTGTTTATAGGTTCTATTTTACACTAAAAAAAATTCGCATGCAATTGTAATATGTAAAATAACTGCTGTTTTTCACGAAAAGAATCAAAAAATGTCCCGATTTAGTTCTTGAATCTGAAGAATAGAGAGATTATAATGAGTTCATCATTGTGAAAACATGGGTGGAAAGGGATAAGAAAATGGATGTTATGCTTATATTTGACGTTGTAGTTGCGTTGTTCGGTGCGTATATGATATTTTCCGCACTTCAGATGAAAAAAAGCGGCAAGATCAATTCCATGGTTCTTGCACAGGAAGAATTAAAGAAAGTAAAGGACACAAAGGGATTTATCGAATTTTTATACTGGCGTGAGATGCTTTTTGGTGCGTTAGTGCTTATCGTCGGCGTTCTTGGAGTATTGAATGAAACGATTATCTCGATTGGAAAAGCAAGTATTTTAGAAGTGATCATTTTTCTTGCAGCATTTATCTGGTTTCAGAATTCGTTAGCGAAAGCGCGAGAGAAGTTCTTACGTTTGTAATACATAAGAAAATGTATAAATTGGCAATTGCAGAAAATCAGACGAAAATATATAAAAACACACTGTCTCCGAAAAAATCATGAGACAGTGTGTTTTTTTAGTGAATTGGTTTATCGTTCGTAAAGTCTGTTCTAATAATTAGCGTTCGTCCATAGGAACGTAGGTTTTCCGTTCGCCAACATTCTTGTATGCAGGACGCATGATCTTGCCGCTGTGTGCGACTTCTTCCAGACGATGAGCACTCCAGCCGGAGATACGTGCGATCGCAAAAATAGGTGTGTAAAGCTCTACCGGAAGTCCTAACATGCTGTAGGCAAAGCCACTGTAAAAGTCTACGTTTGGACTGACACCTTTATAAATCTTTCGTTCTTTTGCAATAATTTCGGGAGCAAGGCGCTCAACGGTTGCATAGAGTTGAAATTCTTTTTCGTAACCTTTTTCCTCGGAAAGCTTTTCAACGAAGGAGCGGAAGATGACAGCTCTCGGATCGGAAAGTGAGTAAACTGCGTGTCCCATACCATAGATAAGACCTGCATGGTCAAAGGCTTCCTTATGCAGTAATTTTGTCAGATAATCTGCAATCTCATCCTCATTCGACCAGTCTTTTACCTGCTGCTTCATGTCATCAAACATTTTCACGACTTTGATATTGGCACCGCCGTGTTTTGGCCCTTTTAAGGAACCTAAAGAGGCTGCAATGGCGGAATAAGTATCCGTTCCGGAGGAAGATACCAGATGCGTGGTAAACGTTGAGTTGTTACCACCACCGTGTTCCATATGTAAGATTAAGGCAGTATCTAATAATTTTGCCTCGAGCGGTGAAAACTTACTGTCGGCACGTAGAATATGCAGAATATTTTCTGCGGTGGAGTATTCTTCTTTTGGCGGATGAATAAATAAGCTTGCGCCGTCGTGATAATGCCTATATGCCTGATAACCATAAACGGAAAGCAATGGAAATAAACTGATAAGCTGAAGGCATTGTCTTAATACGTTTGGAAGGGAGATATCGTCTGCCCTGTCGTCATAGGAATAGAGCGTCAATACACTTCTTGCTAAGGTGTTCATCATATCTTTGCTCGGCGCCTTCATAATGATGTCGCGCACGAAACTGGTAGGCAGTGTGCGGTATTTGCTCAACATTTTTGTGAATTCCTGTAATTGTTCTCTCGTTGGGAGACTGCCGAACAGAAGAAGATAGGTACATTCCTCAAAGCCAAAATGGCTTTTCTCGTCGATCCCGGAAATAATATCTTTGACATTATAACCACGGTAGTAGAGTTCACCGTCTGCGGGATGTGATTCACCGTTGATGATCTTCGTGGAACATACGTCAGAAATCTCGGTCAGTCCGACAAGAACACCTTTACCATTGATATCTCGAAGACCACGTTTTACGTCGTATTTGTTATATAATTCCGGATCAATGACAGAACATTTTGCACTCAGCTCAGACAAATGTTCCAATTCCGGTGTTATCTCACAAAATGGATTATTTTTTGTCATTCAAAGCCCTCCTTCAATTTATCGCGTTAACTTATAATAGCATATGTACTAAAATTAATACAAGAAAATTGTTTTAATTTTAAATAAATTTAAAAATATTTTTAGAAAAAGTTTACAGATTGTGCGTTAAGTTTCTAAAATATTTCTATACAAGGTGGAGATATTAGATTAGAATAAAGAAAACAAAAAATTTGTCATTTGCTGGAAGTAATCTGGACGAAAAAAGAGAAAGAACAGGAGATATGTACATGGAAGCAGAACAGTTGATTAAGGCTGCCATTGAGGCAAAGGAGCATGCGTACGCACCGTATTCTAATTTCAGGGTTGGCGCGGCACTTCTGACGAAAGGCGGTAAGGTGTATCAGGGATGTAATATCGAAAATGCAGCCTATTCGCCAACAAATTGTGCGGAGCGCACCGCATTTTTTAAGGCTGTCTACGAGGGAGAACGTGAGTTTGAGGCAATTGCGATCAATGGAGATGGTGATGATTATCTGTTTCCGTGTGGCGTATGCCGTCAGGTAATGGCAGAATTTTGTGATCCGGATACTTTTTTGATTTATGTTTCAAAGAAAAACGGAGCATATCAAAAGTATACGTTAGCGAAATTGTTCCCGGGAGCATTCACAAAAGACGACATCGATAAAGCCAGAGTTTACTAGGTGGAACATGTTTTTGCTGTTTTGTCAATGGATAAAACTACAAGAAAAAAGTACTAAATTTGGTAGTATTTTTTACTCGTTCGCATTAATTTTTGCTTGTGAAACAGGGAACATTAAAGTATAATAAGACTATCAAAAAACAGCCTGGGATGTGCGACACCCTACTATTTTGAACCTACATTTACTTTAAACGGGATTCCAACATTTTCAATTGGATGCCAGGCCTCAGTAATTCGCTGTGGCGGCGGGGGAAGGCAAAAGCTTGATTGAGGTTACCCACCTAGCGCTGGCTAGGAGTCAAAATTGTAGGAAACGGCATTTTGGGTATTACAAAAGATGATAAAGTACAGAAGAATTTTAAGAGTGCAAAGGAAGTTTGAAAAGTACCAAAGAATATCGGAAGCACAGAAGAAGCTTTAGAATACGACAGATTTTTTGAGATACGGAAGAACAATGACAAAGTACAAAGGATTCGATAAAGTACAAAAGCATTTTTAAATACAAAAGAGAGAAGCTGCTTTCTTAGAAAGCAGCTTCTTTTTAAATGTTGTGCAAAAAAGCGGCAACATACGTGGGAGGCTTTGATTGGGAAGAAAAGTGCATTGGAAAAGAAAACTGGGATTGCTTATCATTCTGCTTTTGATACTGCTTGGCATGATCTTTGCAGGAACAAAAAGAGGTTACAAAAAAGACATTTATTCGAAGCACTATGTGCCGGTAAAAGAGGTGCAGGAGGAACTGTCTTTTTCTATATATAAGGAGCTGGACTGGGAACAGGCGGTACACTGGGAGAGAGAGTATCTGACGAGACAGACTGCAGGCGAGATCTTAGAACTCCTTGGGTTAAAGGAATATATAGAACTTCCAGAAGGGAGGGAGAGCGAGGCGTTAGACCGCGAGCAGTGGAAGGAAGTTTATACACAGATTTTAGATTATCTGGATGATGAAAAAACGGTCGAAGGCAGGCAAATCCTGCTTATGGATGTGATAGAATCGGACAATGGCAGTATCCTTGTCACAAATGAGGGGGATTATCCCACAACATTTTGCAGACAGTTTTTAAAAGTCTGGGATTGTTACGAAGTGTATGTATCGGAGGGAGCCTGCATTGGAATTGCCGGAACCAGTGAGGATGAGGCGACAGTGCATAATGTATACATAAAAACGGCAGAAAACGGACAACTCACTTTTTTATCCGGCGGTGCAGAATATGAGATCACAATGGAACCTGCGGAAAAAGATGTGACAGAAGGCGTGGCGGATCTTGTGTTTTCCGGTGGAAAGTTAGAGATCGTGCGCCAAAAAGAGCAGGAGATCCAAGGAAAGCTGTTGTCCTATGATGAGAATATCATTGAAATCGAGGGATACGGAAGGATTTCCCATACCGGAAAAATCCCGGTCTATGCACTTCTTGAGGGGCAGGACGTCACGGAGAGCTCCATTTCAAAAGTGGTGCTTGGAAATATGGAAGTTTCCTATGTGATCGGGGAAGGAGAAGTCTGTGCCATTCTCATCCAGACACCTGCGGTGATCGAAAATATCAGGGTATTATTGTTAGCGGACGGGGGCGAAAAGTTCCGCCCGGCGGTTTATTTGAAGGCGGACACGGATGCAAAAATCGAAGTGGGAGAGATGACATCTGATTATGCTGCCGGAACGTTATTAGATATAAGTACATGGCTTTCGGAGGAGGATGCAACTTTTATCTTGCAGCCGGTAACAGATAATGGAAAAGTATTTTTATGTGATGAAGCCGGAAACACGGTTTCCAATGGCTATTGTGGCAGCATGGAGGTGCGGCATTACGAGGAAGGCTATACGGTTGTGAACAGTGTTCCGTTTGAAACTTATCTGACTGCGGTAGTGCCAAGTGAGATGCCTTCCACTTATGAGAAGGAGGCGTTAAAGGCGCAGGCAGTCTGTGCGAGAAGTTACGCTTATATCCAGCTTATGTGTGCAGATCTGGCGGCTTATGGGGCGCATATCAGCGACAGCACCTCGTATCAGGTCTATAATAAGGTGCCGGCAGGAGAGGCTTCCATACAGGCGGTGGAGGAGACAAAGCATGAGGTGATGACCTATGCGGATGAAGTGATCGAGGCGTATTATTTTTCAACTTCAATGGGATATACGGATACAGCCGAGGTATGGAATCCGGAAGAAATGGAAAACTATGGTTATCTGAAAAAAGTATGTTTAAATGAGCCGCAGACAGAGGCAGATCTGTCAGAAGAGACTGCTTTTTTGAATTATATTACGACGCCGCAGACCGGATTTGACAGCGATATAAAGTATTACCGCTGGTCTGCACAGGCAGATTTTTCCGGAAAAGAGGAAGAAATCAGACAGATTTTGGAAAACAGGCATTCCATTTCTCCGAGGAACGTGATATATTATGAATCTAATGGAAAAAATGAGACAGAATCCATGGAGGACTTCGGAAAGCTGAATGACATCGTGACAGAAAAGCGGAGTACATCAGGTTCTATTCTGACTTTACGGCTTTCTTATGAGCACGGCATGGTAAAAGTCTTTTCGGAATATAATATCCGCAAAGTGTTAGGCGCTATTGTGACACAGATCACATATCAGGACGGGAGCACGGGCAGTGCAGTGACAATCCTGCCTAGCGCGGCTGTGAGTCTTGTAAAAGGACAGGACGGAACGTATACACTATATGGCGGAGGCTACGGACATGGACTTGGCATGAGCCAGAATGGCGCCAACGGTCTTGCAAAAGCAGGAATGGATTACAGGGAAATTTTGAACTTCTTTTATAAGGATATTGAGATCACCAGTCTGGAGAACCGCTGAACAATGAAAATATAAGAGCCGTAAGAATACAGCTTTCGTGGATTTTGGTGAGAAATGAAAATGAGGGAGGAGAGAAAGAGTTGATTTGGAAGATTATCGGAAACGGAAAATCTTTTTTTGATAAATGTAAGAGGGATAAGATCAATGCATATTCTGCCCAGTCTGCATTTTTTATTATATTATCGACCATTCCGTTTTTAATGGTGTTTTCCTCTCTTTTACAGTACACACCGATCACGGAGGGAATATTGTTAAAAATGTATCAGACTGCGCTGCCGGATTATATTTCAGCGTTTCTGATCTCCATTACGGATGAGGTGTATAACCGTTCGGTCGGAATCATTTCCATTACCGCAATCGTGGCAATCTGGTCGGCTGCAAAGGGAATCCAGTATATGACAGACGGACTGAATTCGGTGAATGACTTAGAGGAGAACCGCAACTGGTTTGTGTTACGGCTCTGGGCAATTGTGTATACGATCGTATTTCTATTTGCAATTGTATTTACACTTGTTGTTCTGGTATTCGGTAATACGCTGCATGATCTCGCAGTTGTGTATATTCCAATCCTGCAAAGCCTCACGGATCTGATCGTGCGTCTGCGTGGTTTTGTGCTTTTTGGCATATTATTTGTGTTTTTCGATATTATTTTTACGATGCTGCCAAATAAAAAGCTGACTTTTAAGAGCCAGATCCCAGGTGCGGCAATCTGTGCAGTTGCGTGGTATGTGTTCTCGTTCGCGCTGTCTATCTATGTGGACTATTTCAATGGATTTTCCATGTATGGAAGCCTGACAACGATCGCATTGATCATGCTGTGGCTTTATTTCTGCATGTATATTATGATGATGAGCGCGGAAGTCAACGTGATTTTTAATGAGAGCTTCCGGAAATGGTTAAAGCGTGATAAGACTAAGAAAAAAAGGGGTTGAGTTTTCAAAAACCCTGTGATAGAATAACAAATGAATTTGATGCTGGTAAGAGCATCAGAAATAGGAAAAGGCTTAGAATGTGTCAGTAGAGCACTATACTTTTTAAAGAGAGAGCGGGTCACCGGCTGAGAGCCTGCTTAAGGTAAGATAGGAATCGAATTTCCCACAGGAGCCGCATTTGTGAAAGCAGAATCAATGTGAATAGCAGATGACGTTTTATGCACGTTACGCATTTATGAAGTGCTTTTCTTTTGAAAAAAGAGAAGAATCAGGGTGGTACCGCGGAATCATTCGTCCCTACATCAGGGAGAATGGTTCCTTTTTTGTATCCTGAAAAATGAAAAAAGGAGAAATGAAAATGAAAGACAAATTGCAACAGATCAGAGAGAAGGCAATTGCAGAAATCGAGGGATCTGACGGATTAGAACGTTTGAATGAAGTCAGACAGGCAGTGCTTGGTAAGAAAGGTGAACTCACCGCTGTGTTAAAAGGAATGAAAGACGTAGCGCCTGAGGACAGGCCAAAAGTAGGACAGTGGGTAAATGATACCCGTTCTGCGATCGAGACGATCTTAGAAGAGAAAATGAAAAAATTAGAAGCGGAAGCTTTAAAGAAAAGATATGAGGCAGAGAAGATCGATGTTACAATGCCGGCAGTCAAACATGAAAAAGGAAATCTTCATCCGGTAACACAGGTCCGCAATCAGCTTATTGATATTTTTGCATCTATGGGATTCGAGGTTTATGAGGGAACCGAGATCGAGACAGATTATTATAACTTTACAGCATTAAATACACCACAGGATCACCCGGCAAGAGATATGCAGGATACCTTCTATCTTTCACCGGAATTTTTACTCCGCACACAGACATCTGCCGGACAGATCCACGTCATGGAAGCAAAGAAACCACCGATCAAGATTATTTCCCCTGGTAAGGTGTTCCGTTCCGATGATGATGCAACACATTCTCCAATGTTCACACAGATGGAAGGTCTTGTAGTCGATAAGGGAATCACACTCTGTGACTTAAAGGGAATGTTAGATGAACTTGTAAAGAAGATTTTCGGAAAAGAGACAACAACACGTCTCCGTCCATCTTACTTCCCATTTACAGAGCCTTCTGTAGAAGTAGATGTAAGCTGCTTCCAGTGTGGCGGATGCGGATGTAAACTCTGCAAAGGTACCGGCTGGATCGAAGTTTTAGGAGCAGGTGTTGTTAACAATAAGGTTTTAGAGGGCTGTGGAATTGATACCAACGAGTACAGCGGATTTGCTTTCGGCATCGGTATCGAACGTATCGCAATGTTAAAATATGGTATCAACAACATCAAGTTACTGTTTGAGTCTGATATGCGTGTGTTAAAACAGATCGATGACTAAGAAAACAGATAGAGAGAAGAGAAAAGGAGACTTATCATGTTAGCACCATTAAGCTGGTTAAAAGATTATGTAGATATAGATGTTACGCCAAAGGAGTTAGAAGAAAAACTTTTCTCCTGCGGATTCGAAGTTGAGGAGCTGATCGAGGTTGGAAAAGACATAAGCGGCGTTGTCGTAGGTCTTGTGGAATCTTGCGAACCAATCCCTGATACACATTTGAGCCTTTGTCAGGTAAATGCAGGAGAGCATGGAACTTTCCAGATCTGCTGTGGAGCAGACAATGTGCATGCAGGCGGCAAATTCCCACTGGCACTGGTCGGAGCAACTGTTTATGCAACAGCAAAAGATCATGTCACAATTGAGGGTGTGATGAAAATCAAAAAAGGAAAACTCCGCGGTTACGAATCCTTTGGTATGCTCTGTTCCGGAACAGAACTTGGATTAAATGAGGACTTATATCCGGGAGCAGGTTACAATGGACTGCTTGTATTACCGGAAGATGCAGAGGTTGGAGCAGATGTAAAACCAATCCTTGGAATGGATGACTGGATTTTTGACATTGCGATCACAGCAAACCGTCCTGACTGCCAGAGCATTTACGGTATTGCAAGAGAAGTAGCGGCAGTACTTGGAAAAGAATGTAAAGAGCCTGCACTTGATTTCACAGAGACAGAAGTGACAAAAGATTTCCATGTGACTGTTTCTGCACAGGACCTCTGCCCAAGATATATCGCTCATTATGTGCATGATGTAGAGATCAAGGAATCACCGGCATGGATGAGAAGAAGACTTGCATTAGTCGGTATCGGCGGAATCTCCAATATTGTAGATATCACAAACTATGTGTTAAAAGAGTTAGGACAGCCAATGCATGCATTTGATTATGCATACTTAGAGGGTGATGAGATCAAGGTAAGACGTGCCAATGACGGCGAGAAGATCGTGACATTGGATGAAAAAGAGTTTGAACTGACTAACTCCAACCTTGTGATCTGCGATGGCAAAAAGCCGGTTGCATTAGCTGGTATCATGGGTGGTTTAAATTCTGAGATTCAGGATACCACAAAAGAGGTTATGTTTGAGTCAGCCAAATTTGCGCGTGACAACATCCGTAAGAGCTCCAGAGCGTTAGGACAGTCTTCAGATTCCAGCGCTATGTATGCAAAAGGAGTTTACGAGTACACAACCGTTATGGCAATGAAACGTGCCCTTCACTTGGTAGAAGAGTTAGGCTGTGGTAAAGTTTCCTCCACACACATTGAAGTTTCTACCGGAAACTCAATTGAGCCAAAAGAGATGAAAGTAAGCGTAAAACGTGTGAACGGTGTGCTTGGAATCAACGTTCCTGACGAAGACATCGTGCGTATTCTTTCTGCACTTAATTTTGCACCAACAATCGACGGTGATGAACTGACACTGCAGATTCCGGCTTACCGTGAAGATATGGATTCTTATCCGGATGTTGCAGAAGAAGTGATTCGTATGTATGGATATGAGCATGTAACACCAACGTTCATGCCAACTGCAAAAGTGACCTTAGGCGGCTTGAACTTAAAACAGAAGACGGAACTTAAGATCAAACGTGCACTCTGCGCAGCAGGAGCTTATGAAGGAATCCATTATTCTTTCTTCTCCCCTTCAGACCTTGATCTGTTAAGACTGCCGGAAGATGCAAAAGAAAGACATGCGATCCGTCTGATCAACCCAATCAACATTGATCTTTCTCTGATGAGAACAACACTTGCACCGCAGATGATCCATGCAATGGCAAGAAACCAGAAGAAGGCAATTTTAGAGGGAAGAATTTTCGAACTTGGAAATGTATTCATTCCAAAGGCACTTCCTCTTACCGAGTATCCGGACGAGAGAGAGACACTCTGCGTTGGACTGTTTGGCGAAAATGAGTCCTTCTATACGTTAAAAGGATTTGCTGAAACTGTTGCAGACGCTTTGAATATTACATTCACATATGAAGCAGCCGAGAACACTTTCCTGCATCCATATCAGACCGCAGAGATTTTCTGTGAGGGCGAAAAAGTCGGATATCTCGGAAAAGTTTCCTATGAGATTATGGACGAACTTGATATGCGTGTACCGGCTTACGTCATGGAGATTGATCTTGCATCCCTGAAAAAATGGTATGGAAAAGAGCAGATATTCACTCCATTGCCAAAATATGCAGAGGAAAAACGTGATTTCGCATTTGTTGTTGACAAGAATATTACCTGTGCACAGATTGAAAACGGCATTAAAGAAGCCTGCAATTATGTGACAGATGTAACATTATTCGATGTTTACGAAGGAATCCAGCTTGGAGCAGACAAAAAGAGTATGGCATTCTCGGTTGTATTCACTCCAAACGAGGAAGAATTCACAACGGAAATGGTAGAAGGATTTGTAAAGAAAATTCTTAAGAACTTAGAGAAAACACTTGATATCAAGCTTCGTGCATAATATGATAGAAACAGGACAAAGAGTCGCGGGTGCGGCTCTTTGTTATGTACAGAAAATGTTGATAGATGGAGAACAATCATGGATGTAAAAGATTTTTATTATGATCTTCCACAGGAACTGATCGCACAGGACCCATTGGAAGACCGTTCCAGTTCCAGACTCATGGTTTTAGATAAGATCACAGGAGAAGTGGAACACAGACATTTTAAAGATATTGTCGAGTATTTAAGACCGGGAGACTGCCTTGTCATCAACAATACCAAAGTAATTCCTGCACGTCTTTATGGCGTAAAGGAGGGCACCGAGGCCAAAATCGAAATTCTTCTCTTAAAAAGAAAAGAAAATGACATCTGGGAGACGCTTGTAAAGCCTGGCAAAAAATGCAAAATAGGAACAAAAATTATCTTCGGAGAAGGAATCTTAACCGGTGAGGTCGTTGACATTGTAGAGGAAGGAAACCGTCTGATCCAGTTCCATTATGAAGGGATTTTCGAAGAAATATTAGACCGTCTTGGACAGATGCCACTGCCACCATATATTACACACCAGCTTCAGGACAAGAACCGTTACCAGACAGTTTATGCAAAATATGACGGATCCGCTGCAGCTCCGACAGCAGGGCTTCATTTCACACCGGAATTGTTGCAGCAGGTGCGTGACATGGGGGTAGAAATTGCGGAAGTAACACTGCATGTCGGACTTGGAACGTTCCGTCCGGTCAAGGAAACAGATGTGTTAAAGCATCATATGCATTCTGAATTTTATAAAATCGAACAGTCAGAAGCGGATAAGATCAATAAAGCGAAAAAAGAAGGACACCGTGTCATTGCAGTGGGAACAACAAGCACCAGAACTTTAGAGTCTGCTGCGGACGAGAATGGTTTCCTCACAGAAAAAAGCGGATGGACAGAAATTTTTATTTATCCGGGATATCAGTTCAAAGTCATCGATGCATTGATCACTAATTTCCATCTGCCGGAATCCACACTGGTAATGCTTGTATCCGCACTTGCCGGAAGAGAACATGTACTGGCAGCCTATGAGATCGCAGTAGAAGAAAAATATCGCTTTTTCAGTTTTGGTGATGCGATGTTTATTGTAGACCGGGAGTCTTAAAACTACTTGTAATCGCAAAGAACTTGTTATACAATTATTTTAAATATTTCATGAAGGAGAAGTGAGGTATGGAGGAGCGGAGAAAGCATAAGAGACTTGATCTGGAAGTCAGGGTTGAATTAGAACGGTTAGATGAAGAAGGCGTGACCACTTTGAAATATGTCCATGTCGAGGTGACAGATATTTCAAAAAGCGGTCTCGGATTTAAGTCGAAGGCAGATCTTGAGATTGGGAGCTATTACGATACAAGGATTCAGATCTGGACGAAAGAAGTTGTGGATGCTGTTATTGAAATCGTCCGGAGAGATGCTTTGCCGGAGGGCGGTTATAAATATGGATGCAGGTTTATTGGGATGACGGATACTGACGCACTCAAGATAGATATTTACCAGATATTTAATGATCTGTAAAAGAACCGGGGATCCGATACTACAATGCAGGAGTATATCGCTATGTCGTTTCAAAAAGTAAAATCATCTACATCACGGTGTTTTGATATCAGCACAGCAGCATTGCATATCATTGCAATGCTGTTCATGCTGATGGATCACCTTTGGGCAACACTTCTTCCGGCGCAGGAATGGCTGACCTGTGTTGGCAGGATCGCATTTCCGATTTTTGCATTTATGTCGGTAGAAGGTTATTTTCATACCCATAATTTCAAAAAGTACTTATTGCGAATGCTGGTTTTTGCAGTGATCTCAGAAATACCGTTCGATCTGATGTATGGCGGAACATGGTTTTATCCGGTCCACCAGAATGTGATCTGGACGTTTATCCTTGGTCTTTTAGGAATCCATATAATGGAAACAGTACGAAAGAAAAAGAAAACACCTGTTTTTGTACTGACAGCCATACTGGTTACGATTGCAGGCGGATTACTCGGAACATTAACAATGGTGGATTATTATGGAATCGGTGTACTGACTGTTTTTATTTTTAACTTTTTCCGCGGACGCAAATGGTGGTGTCTGCTTGGTCAAATTACTGCTCTTTATTGGGTAAATGTGGAATTGCTTGGCGGATTAATGTATCCGGTCCGTTTGTTCGGCATGGAGTTTGAACTCTGCCAGCAGGGGCTTGCATTGCTTGCATTAGTGCCAATCTGGCTTTACAGAGGACGACAGGGATATCACAGCAAACCATTCCAGTATCTCTGCTATGCATTTTATCCGGTTCACATGCTCATTCTAGTGCTGATACTGGGCTTTGTGAACCGGTAAAATATATCAGAATACGAAAAACATATCAAAATAAAAAATACTGATAAAAAAACTCCCGGAAGCAGGTATAGAACATGTTTCCGGGAGTAATGGATTTAACTGGTTGTCTCTCTGCGGATAAGGATAGGCGTAATTTGCTTATGGATCGGTTCTGCCAGCGGAACTGGTTTTCTCTTTTTACGTTCTTCCATCTGCTGGACTAATAATTCCATGGAGGTGTGTGCGATCACATCGATTTGCTGTCCAATGGTTGTAATCGGCAAAATAGCTTCACTGGCAATCGGAGAGTTGTCAAACCCTACCAGTTCATATGTGTCAGGGAGACATCCATATTTTTGAAAGATTAGATTCAGGAACATATTCGCATAGGTGTCATTCGCAAGAAAGACACCTTTTTTTTGCCCAGGATATTTTGCATCAATATCAGCAAAGATGATTTTCATTTGTGAAAAAATATCCTGATAAGAATCTCCGTACACATTAAGATTTAATTCATAAGGCACATGTTGTTCTTTACAGGTATCTTCAAATGCACGAATTCTGTTGTAGGCAGGAATAATCTTTGGCACATCTGCATTAATATGAATCAGCACATCACAATGGTCACGGATCAAAAGTGATGCAGCCTGCAGAGCTCCCATATAATTATCAGTTGTGACACTGCAGATATGTTCTGCCTCACGTTCAATTGCTATGACAGGAATCTGATAAGAAGCAAGCTTTTCGGAAGAAAGCGTATGGCTTAATACGATCAGGCCTTCAATCTGATAAGACATCAATTCTTCAATATACTGCTCCTCCTCATCTGGTCCGTTATCACTGACAAAAACAAGAAATTTATAATGATAATCACGGTAGCTGGAAAGAAGCTGGGTAAGCATTTCTGAGTAGTAGTGAAGGTAAAGATTTGGTACGATAATCCCGATAAATTCACTTTTCCCATTTGCGAGCACCTTTGCAAGTTTGTTCTTTTTATATCCTAAATCCTCAAGAGCCTGAGATATTTTTTCCTGATTTTCAAGTGTCAGTGAATCCGGATGATTAAAATATCTTGAGATTGTAGTTTTGGAAAAATGCGTGTATTCTGCAATGTCAGCAAATGTCACCTGTTTTTTCGCCATAAGTATCTGTCTCCTTTACGCATTGTCTATTGTATTTATCAGTATGTTAAAATATGAATCGTTTCGTTACAGTTTCATATTACACATAGTATAGCAATTAAGTTCTGGAATATCAATAAAAAAAATAACTGGTTACGTAACTGGTTACTTTAATTTAAAAAAGTGTTGACATCTATTGGAAAATAGGTTATTATCCAATTATAAAGTAACCGGTTACTTTACCGGTTACACAATAAGACTAAATGGAGGAAGAGTGTATGAAAAGAGGGTTGAAACAAAAAAAGTCTACAGGCAGACAAACGCTTGTAAGTAAAGTTTCCTATGTCAAAAGGAACTGGCAGCTGTATGTATTTTTCTTGATGCCGGCATTGGTGTTAACAATTATATTTAAGTATCTTCCGATGGGTGGGCTGCTCATCGCATTCGAAGATTATAATGTGATCAAAGGTGTTTTTGGAAGTCCCTGGGTAGGGCTGGAATACTTCAAACGGTTTTTATCCTCACCGGATTTTATGAGTTATCTGTTAAACACATTAAAACTCAGCATTTATGGACTGCTTTGGGGTTTTCCGATTCCAATTATCCTGGCATTATTACTGAACCGGATCCGTAAGCAAGGTATCAAAAAGAAAATACAGCTTTTAATCTATGCACCTAACTTTATTTCCGTTATCGTACTCTGCGGTATGGTACGTATGTTTTTATCACCGGTTGGTCCGATGAACCGTATTCTCGGTATCACTACAAATTGGATGACAATGCCGACTGCCTTCAGGACAATTTATATTGCAAGCGGAATCTGGCAGGGAGCAGGTTGGGCATCCATCATGTACACGGCAGCTTTAGCCAATGCCAGTAAAGAATTAGAAGAAGCGGCTGTTATGGATGGTGCAAATCTGCTGCAGCAAATCTGGTATGTCGAGTTGCCGGCCATTAAAGATATTATTGTAATTCAGTTTATTTTGCAGGCCGGAAACATAATGAGTATCGGATTTGAAAAAGCATACGCATTGCAGACTGATATGAACCTTCCGGCATCTGAGATTTTATCAACTTATGTGTATCGGATAGGTCTTCTGAATGGAGACTACGGCTACTCAACGGCTGTCGGATTGTTCAACTCTGTCATTAATGTTATTTTATTGATTTTCGTAAATTTTGTTGTAAAGAAAATAAACGATGGAGAAGGCTTATAGGAGGATGAAAAGATGGAAACATCAAGAAAAATGAAATATTCGAGAATTGACCGTCTGATTTTAGGTATAGCATATGCGCTTCTCGGTTTGTTTGTTCTTTCGATTGTTATACCTTTGATATATGTAGTTCTGGCATCTTTTATGGATCCGACTGTTTTAAATAATCAGGGACTGAGTTTTCGGATAAAAGACTGGACATTAGATGCATACCGGCGTGTTTTAGAGAATGAAATGATATGGAGAGGATTTTTTAATTCATTTTTCTACTCGCTGGCATTTACTGCAATTTCTGTTTTTATAACACTTCTTGCAGCTTATCCGATGTCAAAAAAAGAATTTGTCGGCAGAAACTTTTTTAATGTTATTTTTCTGATCACTATGTTTTTTGGTGGTGGAATGATTCCGACATTTATATTAATCAACCGTTTACATATGGTGAATACTGTATGGGCTATTTTAATACCCGGAGCATTCAATGTATGGAATATGATTCTTGCAAGAACTTATTACCAGTCAATACCAAAGGAACTCAGAGAGGCGTCCTCCATTGATGGTGCAAATGAAATCCAGCATTTTTTCAAAATTATGATTCCGGTGTGTAAACCAATCATCGCCGTACTGGCACTCTGGTCTTTTGTTGGAATGTGGAACAGCTATTTTGATGCACTGATTTATTTGAATGATGCAGATCTGCAGCCATTACAGCTTGTGCTTCGTTCCATTCTTGTACAGAATACACCACAGCCTGGAATGATCGCTGATATCCAGAGTACGGCTGAGATGGCAAAAGTAGCGGAACAGTTAAAATATGCGACTATTGTTGTGTCAAGCTTACCATTATTAATTATGTACCCATTTTTCCAGAAATATTTCGATAAAGGAATTATGGTTGGATCTGTAAAAGGTTAAAGAAGGGGGACTTCCTATATGCGTAGAAAAATAAATAGAATGTTGTCATTCGGGCTTGCACTGATCATGATGTTTAGTATAGCCGGCTGCGGAAGCAATGCACAGCCACAGGCAGAGATAGATCCGGACACTCCGGTTTCCGAAGTACAGTTTCCGTTAAAAGAAACTGAGGAATTATCCTTTATTACCAGTGCACCGGCAACCTCAACGCAGGATCCGAATGAAAGGATCATTTTTCAAAGACTTGAGGAACAGACGAATGTGCATATTAAATGGACGTGTTTTGTATCGGATCAGTTTTCTGATAAAAAAAATCTTGCATTAGCACAATTTGGCAATCTGCCGGATGGCTTGTTTAATGCCGGAATGAGTGATTACGATCTGCTTCGTTATGCAAAGCAGGGGATTATTATTCCCCTTGAAAATCTGATCGATAAATATATGCCAAATCTTCAGGCTGTATTTGAAAAATATCCGGAATACCGCACAATGTGCACCGCACCGGATGGACATATTTATTCTTTTCCATGGATCGAGCAGCTTGGCGCCGGTAAAGAAGCCATACAGGCGATCGGAGATATCGCGTATATCAATAAAAAATGGCTGGATTATCTTGGATTGGAAATACCAACAACAACGGATGAATTGGAACAGGTATTAATTGCATTCCGGGATCATGCGGATGAATTGCAGGAAGAATTTGATATTGAAGGTGATGTGATACCGATGTCCTTTATTATCAACAATGGAGATCAGGATCCCGCCATTCTGATCAATGGATTTGGAGAAGGCTATGGTGATACCGGGGATCATTTTGCAGTGACGGATGAAGGAAAAGTGATTTATACTCCTGTACAGGAAGGGTATAAAGAAGGCATTGAATGGCTGCATAAATTAGTAACGGAAGATCTTATAGATCCGGAAGCGTTCACGCAGGAATGGTCTACCTATGTTGCAAAAGGTAAAAACCACCGGTATGGTCTTTGCTTCTCCTGGGATATTGCAAATATTGATAATAATGTTGATTATGTAATGCTCCCTGCACTTACAGGTCCGACGGGTGTGCGGAATATCACAAGACAAAACAATAGTGAGACCAGTGGCTTTGACAGAGGACGCTGCGTACTTACGACCAGTTGCAGAAATACTGCACTTGCAGCAGCATGGATCGATCAGATGTATGCACCATTACAGTCTCCGCAGAATAACTGGGGCAGCTATGGTGAGAAAGATTCCTTTAACATCTTTGAAATGTCTACTAATGAAAAAGGTGAACCGATGTTAAAGCATATGGATTTAGGCGACCAGTCGCCGGTTGAAGTACGTGAAGCACAGTCTGTTAATGGCCCGCTTGCTATCCTGAATGAATATTATGGTGAATATGTAACACAGCCGGAAGATGCAAAGTGGCGTCTGGACAATATGCATGAAACGTATTTGGCAGATATGAACAGTAAATACGTTTATCCGAATGTATTTATGAGTATAGAAGATACGAATAAGGTGTCGCAATATGACACAGATATTAAAAAATATGCCGAACAGAAAAAAGCCGACTGGATTTTAAATGGCGGCATAGAAAAAGAATGGGATTCATATCTGGAAAAAATGGAAAAGTACGGTCTGTCAGACTATCTTTCCATTAAACAGAAATACTTTGACAAATATCAGGAATCATTATCAGAATAAGTTAGGAGAGAAGAAATGAGCAAAATGTTAGAAAAAGCCAGACAATATGAAGCAGAAAAAAGCGCAGCTGCTGATTCACAGGAGAAACCTTTATTTCATGTTTCTGCTCCAACCGGATGGATCAACGATCCAAATGGATTTTCGTTTTATGATGGCAAAATACATTTATTTTACCAATATCATCCGTATACAAGAGAGTGGGGACCAATGCACTGGGGACATAGCGTTACGTATGATATGATCCATTGGGAACAGCTTCCGGCGGCACTTGCTCCGGATGAAGAATATGATAAAGCCGGATGCTTTTCAGGAAGTGCGATCGAAGCAGATGGTAAACATGTACTTGTATATACAGGAGTAACTAGAATAAAACAGCCTGACGGAAGTGAGCAGGATCGTCAGAATCAGTGTATTGCATTTGGTAATGGGAAAGATTATCAGAAATATGACAAAAATCCTGTCATGACCGGAGAAATGCTTCCAGAGGGATGCAACAGGGTAGATTTCCGTGATCCGAAGATCTGGAAAGAAAATGATACCTATTATATGATCGTTGGCAATAAAAATGAAAATCAGATCGGACAGGTTGTGTTATGTTCAAGCAAAAATCTGACCGACTGGAAATTTGAAACAATCCTAGCTTTAAACGAAAGCGGAAAAATTGGTACAATGTGGGAATGTCCGGACTTCTTTCAGCTGGGCAGTAAAAGAGTGCTGATCTGTTCACCGCAGGATATGAAAGCGCAGAAATATGAGTTTCATAATGGACATAACAGTGTTTATTTTCTTGGGGACTATGATGAAAAAACACATACATTTGTAAAAGAATTGCCGCATGCACTTGATTATGGAATGGATTTTTATGCACCGCAGACAACTGAACTGCCGGACGGCAGACGTATTATGATCGCATGGATGAAATCCTGGGATGCATGTGTGATTCCAAATTCACAGGTTTGGCAGGGAATGATGACTCTGCCGAGGGAATTGGAATTAAAAGATGGTAAAATCTGGCAGACACCGGTGCGTGAAATTGAAAAGTATCATAAAAATCCATGTCGATATGATCATGCAGAAATAAATCAGGAAACAACACTGTGTGGAATTGAAGGCCGGACGATCGACCTTACCGTTTTACTGGAAGAGGATGAATTTCAAACATTTTCCATGAAACTTGCCGCAAATAAGGAATATGAAACAAGCTTTACTTATTATAAGGCTGAAAATATGCTTGAGATCGATCGCACTTATTGCGGTGTGACAAAAGATGTTGTCTGCGTGCGGAAACTGAAGATTTCAAATCCGGAAGGGCTTAAGAAAATGAGGTTTATTTTGGATCGTCAGTCGATCGAACTATTCCTGAACGATGGGGAGCAGGTTGCGACAACAGCCATCTGTACGCCGTTGGAAGCGCAGGAAATCCATTTTTACAGTGACAAAAAAATACATATTAATGTTGAAAAGTATAGTATAGTAAAATTATAAAACAAAAACTACTATCAGACACGGAGGAAAAAGTATGGATGTTGTAGCTTTAGGTGAATTACTCATTGATTTTACCGAGAATGGGATCAGCAGTCAGGGAAATCCATTATTTGAGGCAAATCCGGGCGGTGCACCATGCAACGTACTGGCAATGTTAACAAAGCTCGGACATAAGACAGCTTTTATCGGAAAAGTAGGAAATGATTTTTTCGGAAAACAGCTGGAACAGACGATTATGGAAGTCGGGATTGATGCATCAGGCTTACAGAAAGATGATGACGTACATACGACGTTAGCACTGGTACATACTTATCCGGATGGAGACAGGGATTTTTCGTTTTACAGAAATCCTGGTGCAGATATGATGCTGACAGAAGAGGAAGTCCCGGAAGAGTTGATAAAGGGAACACGAATCTTTCATTTTGGCACACTGTCCATGACACACGAAGGTGTACGAAATGCAACAAAAAAAGCACTTCGTGCCGCAAAAGAAGCCGGTGCTGTCATTTCCTTTGATCCGAATCTGCGCGAGCCGCTCTGGAACTCTTTAGATGAAGCGAAAGAGCAGGTGCTTTACGGATTAGGACAGTGTGATATTTTAAAGATTTCTGATAATGAGATCCAGTGGCTGACCGGAGAAGAAGATTTCACAAAGGGTGTACATTGGATCCTTGAGAGATATCATATTCCATTGATCCTTGTATCCATGGGAAAAGAAGGAAGCCGTGCTTACTATAAAGATCTTATTGTAGAAGTGAAACCTTTTATACAGAAGAATACAATTGAGACAACCGGAGCCGGAGATACCTTCTGTGCATGTGTTCTCCATTATATTTTAGAGCATGGATTTACCAATCTTACAGAGAATGACCTGAAAGAGATGCTGACTTTTGCAAATGCAGCGGCATCCATTATCACTACACGTAAAGGTGCACTCCGCGTAATGCCGGAACGGGAAGAAATCGAGAAATTGTTAGCAAACTCTAACAATATACTTTAAAATAATTATAATAATGAAGTCACAAAAAACTCTGACAGACAGAAATGTTTGCCAGAGTTTTTTCTTACTATAATTGATACTATGTGTGCAATTTCCGGTGAAATATCTGCATTTCTCCATATGTCAGAGGCAATTCACTGGATGAGGCTTTTCTTGACGGGCAGGAATAGTTCTTACAACCTGCACACGAATTACATAACTGATCACGGTTTGAAGCAGCTTTCGTGTCCAGACGCAGGATAAGCGTTGCAGTCTTTAAAGGCCAGAGCATCAGACCATCTGTAAGAGTGACAGATGCCGGCTCCAGATTATTATATATCTTTGGAAGCAGATCCATAGAATAGGTATCTCCGAGAAAAGATAATTCTACAAGATTCAGTCCGGTTTTCCGTTCTGCCAGATATGCAAATTCCTCGTATGCTTTTGACAGGAGCATGAGACTGATACAGTCTACAATATACGCTTCTTCCAGTTGTTCATGATTCAGATATAATTCTGACAATTGATCCACACCATTCCCAAGTGTAACGATTCCGTATACATAGTTTGTAAATGGAATTTCATCCATATCCTGGGTAAGCGAATAATATACATACGAATCTACAAGCGGTAAGAGTGCGGTATATATCGTCTTTATATAGTGCAGTTTTTCAGCAGGAAAATGAAAACGTTCACACAATTCTTTCCAGTCAGAAGATGATAATCCTGGATTAAGCTTATTTTTCATGCTTCATATCCTCATGTCCTGAATCTGCAGCCAATTTGGCAATTTCCTGAAATCGGGCTATGATCTTATCATAATTATTACGTTGATGTGGAAAGTTACAATTCATACAGGATTTGATGCCATTCTCTAAAAATTCGCAGTTCCCGCCACAGGACTTTCCGAGCGTATAAAGCGGACAGTAGCAAAACAGACAGTTAAAGTCAGCCTCCGGGATTCCTTTATGGCATGGAAAATATTCACATTTTTTGTTTTGGAAAAATTTATAATATTCACTCATAGTATTGTTATCATTTCATGTTTTAAGAAGTATTCTGGTTAAAAGGATTCTTTCTGTAAAGTAAAATAAGAGCGGTAAAACCTACCGCTCATAAATGGTATAGTGATGTTTCCTCAGCAGCAAAATTGCGGAATCTAAAGATTTGCGGTCGTACATCTCTAAACGCAGTACACCGTCTTCAAATTCACGGTTGTGGATGATGCCGATATTTTTAATGCTTAAGTTATTGCTTGCAAGAATCGTGGCAACCGTTGCAATTCCACCTGCCTCATCGAGAAGGTCTAAGTACAGTTCATAGATTTCCTTGATTGGACCTTTATTTGTGATCGTGATGGAATCCCTATAGTCTTTGGCTGACTGAAAGTCTGTCAGCAGTGCATCCGCATTTGAGGTTAAAATATCATGTTTTGTTTTTTCAAGCATCACTTCGTAGTCATCAATCAGCCGTACAATCTGTTCGCTGTTGGACTGACAGATATTCTGCCACATAACAGGAGAGGAGGAGGCAATTCGGGTAAGATCTTTGAATCCTCCGGCAGCAATCGTCTTCATTGTCTCATTTGCGTCATCTGATTTTTTAACAAGGTTGACGAGACTGTACGCAATGATATGTGGCAGATGGCTGATAGCAGCCGTAGCATAATCATGCAGATGATAATCTAATACAAGGGCAACCGCACCAAGCTCTGTCACAAGAGAACGGAATTCCTCCAGACGCTCTGGGGAGGTTTTGCTCGTCGGTGTCAGAATGTAATATGCATTTTCCAACAGATACTCATTTGCGTTTTTTAATCCTGTCTTTTCGGAGCCTGTCATTGGGTGGCCGCCGATAAAACAATCTTCCATATCAAGAGCAATCACTTCCTCATGGATATCTGTTTTCACACTTCCGACATCTGTAATGATGCAGCCCTCTTTGATGTTGCCTTTTAAACTGCGCAGGTATTCGATATTTCTTTTGACCGGTGTGGACGCTTTGCCGAACCGGAAGAATTGTTCGGAACCATCCACTACCTCATCAGTG
>OHAM01000224.1_pt1 | contig 41821 bp, 38 predicted proteins | sample 1577161 | NCBI WGS metagenome assembly OHAM01 (sample SAMEA3541583, study PRJEB24748) | human gut metagenome | biome: human gut; feature: human-associated habitat; material: faeces | place: China | collected 2012
GGAGCCATCGGTCTTTTGAGGGGAGTATAAATAATTAATAAGGGGTTGTAGAAAGACTACTTTCTACAAGCACAAGTATAATATAAGAAATTGGAAAATGCAAGCAAAAATACAAAAATTCCGAATAAAATTGAAAGATGCAGAGATACTATGAGTGTACCAAATAAATTTTTCAGGAGGAATACTCATGGCTAAGAACTACAGCAATAAAGAAAACAACAGAAACATGGCAAACAACAATGCATCAGAAAACGGATATTCATCATATGCAGATGAACAGAACAGAAACAGTAAAAACAGCAGAAATACAAATAAGACAACATCGAAAAACTGCCATAGAAACGGCACGAATTCCAGCGAAAACATGAATAACGCCAGATAATATCAGAGCGGGACTCATGTAAGTGAAAAAAAGAGGATACGATTTTAGTGTGCAGACAGCAGCAGAATCGTATCCTCTTCTTTACTATACGTGTGAATTATAGTAATATGAGTACAGATATTTGACACACGCAATGCGTGTATTCGGATACATATGGAGGAATATATGGAAAGATTTGAATTGATAGCACCGTGTCATTTTGGACTCGAAGCGGTGCTCAAAAGAGAAATTCTGGATCTGGGATATGAAATCTCCCAGGTGGAAGACGGACGTGTTACTTTTTATGGAGATGCAGAAGCCGTATGCAGAGCGAATGTATTTTTGCGGACAGCAGAGCGTATTTTGATCAAGGCAGGATCATTTAAGGCGGTTACATTTGATGAATTGTTTGAAAAGACCAAGCAGATCCCCTGGGAGCATTATATCCCGCGAGATGGAAAGTTCTGGGTTACGAAGGCTGCATCGGTAAAAAGCAAGCTGTTCAGTCCATCGGATATTCAGTCAATCATGAAGAAAGCGATGGTGGAGCGGTTGAAGAGCTGCTACCATATTTCCTGGTTTGAGGAAAGTGGAGCATCCTACCCGGTGAGAGTGTTTCTTATGAAAGATATTGTCACGGTAGGGATTGATACATCCGGGGTTTCACTTCATAAGAGAGGATACCGGCAGCTGTCAAGCAAAGCGCCGATCACAGAGACACTGGCGGCGGCACTGATCATGCTGACGCCATGGAAGAAAGATCGTATCCTGGTGGATCCGTTCTGTGGAAGCGGAACATTTCCGATTGAAGCGGCGATGATGGCAGCAAACATTGCGCCGGGTATGAATCGTTCTTTTACTGCCGAGGAATGGACCAATCTGATTCCAAAGAAAGAATGGTATGACGCTGTCAATGAGGCGAATGACCTGATACAGGACGACGTGGAAGTAGACATCCAGGGATATGATATTGATCCGGACGTGGTAAGAGCGGCGAGAAAGAATGCAGAAGATGCAGGCGTGGATCATATGATCCATTTTCAGCAGAGAGCCGTGCAGGATCTGCGCCATCCGAAGAAATACGGTTTTATCATCACAAATCCGCCGTATGGAGAGCGTCTTGAGGAGAAAAAGGAACTTCCGAAGTTATACTCTGATTTTGGAGAAAGTTTCCGTACTCTGGATTCATGGTCAGCGTATATGATCACAAGCTATGAAGATGCAGAGCGCTATTTTGGAAGAAAAGCAGACAAAAACAGAAAAATCTACAATGGAATGCTGAAGACATATTTTTACCAGTTTATGGGACCGAGACCGCCAAAAGCAAAGAAATAGAGGAATAACAGATGGAAAAGAGAATTATTTTTGCAACCGGAAATCAGAATAAGATGAAAGAGATCCATATGATCCTGGCTGATCTGGGAATGCCGATCTATTCTATGAAAGAAGCTGGAATTGATATTGATATCGTAGAGGATGGAACCACATTTGAGGAAAACGCACAGATTAAGGCGAAGGCAATCGCAAAGTACTTGCCGGATGATATTATTCTGGCAGATGATTCCGGGCTTGAGATTGATTATCTGAATAAGGAGCCGGGAATTTATTCGGCCAGATATGCGGGAGTTGATACTTCCTATGATATCAAGAATCAGATGCTTCTGGACAGGCTTAAAGGAGTGCCGGATGAAAAGCGTACCGCAAGGTTTGTCTGTGCCATTGCGGCGGCATTTCCGGATGGTACAGTAGAAACTGTTCGTGGTACGATCGAAGGAATGATCGGATATGAGATTGCAGGAGAACATGGATTCGGATACGATCCGATTTTCTATGTTCCAGAGTATGGCTGCACAACAGCAGAGATGGACCCGGTACAGAAAAATGAACTCAGTCACAGGGGACGTGCACTTCGTGCCATGCGTGCGATTATGGAAGTAAAAGAGAGAGAAGAATAGAGGGCGTATTTTATGAGAGTATTGATCGTCAGTGATACTCATGGAAGACATACAAGTCTTGACAGGGCGCTGAAAGAGGCCGGAGAGATCGACATGTTTATCCATCTGGGAGATGTAGAAGGCGGAGAAGATTATATTGAGGCTGTTGTAGAATGTGAAAAACATATGATAAGAGGAAATAATGACTTTTTCTCCTATCTTCCGGCGGAAGAAGAGTTCTGGATCGGAAAGAAGAAAGTGTTTATTACTCATGGACACAGTTATTATGTTTCAATGGAGACAGAGCAGATTCGGGAGGAAGGGGCTGCAAGAAATGCGGACATTATTATGTTCGGTCACACCCATCGCCCGTATTTTGAAGAAAGAGACGGGATTACTGTGTTAAATCCGGGAAGTCTGTCTTTTCCGAGGCAGGAAGGAAGAAAGAGCAGTTACATGATTCTGGAGACAGATGGAGAAGAAAAATATGAATTTGTGCAACATTTCTTGTAAAAAATAGAAAAACAAAGAAGTGTTGGCGAAAATGCGGATATATATTTTGTTTACATGTTGATATTTTGTGAAAATATGGTATAATGATTTAAAACTTAGGGTGGTAATTGTTTTACAAGCTAGACCTATTTACATTGTTGCTATGAGAGCAGATTTCTTGTACAACGGGGTAAATAGGTCTTTTTTTGTCTGTATGTAAGTAATGGTGTTTTAGGAGTGGGCGAGAGTCGTGATAATTCAAAGGATTTTAAACAACAATGTTGTAATTGTGAAAAATAAAAAGGGACAAGAAGAAATCGTGTGTGGAAAAGGAATTGCGTTTAAGAAAAAAGTTGGTGAGTTTGTAGATGTTTCCGCAATCAATAAGGTGTTTACTCTTCGCGGGAGAAAAGAATTAGAATATTTTCAGGAATTATGGGAAGAGATTCCGGTGGAATATTTTAAGGTTGCAGATGATGTTGTAGGGATGATAAAACTGGAGCTTGGAAAGAAAATCAGCGACACACTTTATATTTCTCTTATAGACCACATTTATATGGCAGTCCAGAGGAGCGAAAAAGGGATACAGGTGAGAAATGCCATGATGTGGGATATTCAGCGGTTTTACCCGGAAGAATTTCATCTGGGTGAAAAAGCATTGGGAATGATTCAGAAAAAATTGAATGTATCTTTGTTGCAGGATGAGGCAGCTTTTATAGCGCTTCATATCGTCAATGCATCTGCAGATGGAAGTGATATGACAAAAGTGTTGGAAATTACAAAGCTTATCGGAGAAATTGAGACGATTGTCAAAAGATATTATCGCATGGAATTTGAAAATGAGTCAGTATATTATTACCGCTTTGTAACACATTTAAAATTTCTGGCACAGAGGCTGGTGACAAAAACGACATATGATGAGGAAGAAAGTGAACTGTTTACCATGGTCAGAGATAAATATGATCAATCGTACCAGTGTGTAGAGCGAATTGCAAAGTTTATACAGGAAGAATATCACTGTGGTCTTTCCGGGGAAGAAAAGTTATATTTGACAATTCACATTGAACGGGTAACAGAAAAAGGAATGAAAGGAAAAAAGAACGAAAATGAGGCGGAAATATGAAAAACTGGCACAGGAAATTGTGAAAAAAGTAGGAGGAAAGGAAAATATTATCAGTTTGAGACATTGTGTGACACGTCTCAGATTTCAATTGAAAGATGTTGAAAAGGCAGATACAAAGGGGCTGGAAGCAACAGATGGTGTGATTACAGTAGTCCAGGCGTTGAGTGAATATATGGTAGTTATCGGGCAGCATGTAGGGGAAGTATACAAAGAAGTATGCATCCAGGCGGGGCTGGATACTGCAAAAGAGAATACTTGTGAAAAGCCGGAGAAAAAAAGCGGGTTGGAAACAGCACTTCTGACCGTGATGGCGGGAATTGGCCCTACGCTGTATCTGCTCGGAGCAAGTGGAATGATCAAAGGAATACTTGCTGTATGTGTTATGCTGGGATTATCAGCAGATACAACTGTTTATACGGTAATGTATGCATTGGGAGATGGCCTTTTATATTTTCTGCCTTTGGTGTTGGGGTATAATCTGGCAAAATATTGTAAAATCGAACCTTTTGTTGGTGTGTGGCTGGCAGCGGCCATGTGTTATCCCAAAATACAGGGACTTGAGATCAGTATATTGGGAATGAACAATACAGTCCACTATACATCGACTTTTTTACCAATTATATTTTCGGTATTAATTGCGTCACTGATTTATCGTTTCCTGGAAAAACGGATGTCGGAAACAAGGAAAAATCTTGTGATTCCGCTTTTGACGCTTTTGGTGGCATTTCCATTCGGCATTCTGGTGGCAGGTCCGTTTGGAAACTGGATGGCAGAATGGCTTCACAGAGGAATTATGGCATTGTGTGGATTCTCGCCTGTTTTGATGGGAGTTTTGATAGGTGGATTGTGGCAGGTTCTGGTATCTGTCGGGATACATGGAATTATTACCGTATTGGCATTTGCCGATGTTCTTGCAGGAAACAGCAGTCCATTGTTAGCACTTTCTTATAGTGCATCCTTTGCTGTCAGCGGAGTTGCATTTGCGGTATTTATGAGATCCAGAAATAGTGGAGAAAAACAGACAGCCAAAGCGGGTGCAGTTTCTGCGATCATGGGAGCAACAGAACCGGCGATGTATGCACTGATCAAACCTGATAAAAAGCGGTTTGCACTGTGTTGTGCCGGAGGCGCGCTTGGGGGTGCGACAGCAGGATTTTTTGGAATTTCAATGCATGCATATGCAGGAATGGGAATAACGGGTCTTTTTGGATTTTTTCAAACAGGAGATGTAAAGCTGGTGGGAGTATTGCTGATGGCAGTATTGCCGTTTGGATTTACATGGTTGATAGAGATGCTGTTATACAGACAAGAAAAAGCCGTGGAAAGTGAAGAAATAATTGTGATGCCGGTCAATGGATCTGTGGAACAATTGGAGAATGCTGAGGATACAGTGTTTGCAAGCAAGGCATTAGGAGATGGTGTACTGTTACATTCTGATGATGGAAAAGTCTATGCACCGTGTGATGGGATTATACAAACCGTGTTTCCGACGAAACATGCAATTGGGATAGAAAGCACAGACGGAAGCGAGATTTTGATCCATATGGGAAATAATACGGTGGCTCTGAATGGAAAATATTTTACTGTGCATGTGAAAGAGAAGGATGAAGTGAAAGCAGGCCAGATTTTAGCTGAGTTCGATAAAAAAGAGATAGAAGCGCAAGGCTATAACTGTGAGATACCGATGGTTGTGACTAATATGGAGATGTATGAAATGTCAGGAGAGCCGACATACAGAAATTATAAGAAAGGAGAAGAAATTTTCAGGCTGAAAAAGAAAACCAATGTTTAAATACGATTAGGAGGAAGATGAAAATGAACAAAGTCAACAGACAAAGACCGTTTGGAGCGAAGGATAAATGGTCATATGCAATGGGAGATTTAGGGTGCAATATGAGTTTTGCGCTGAACAGCTATTTGATGCTGTTTTATACACAGTATATTGGGCTGGATTTAGGAACATGGGGAATCATTATTTTGCTTTTGAAAATCTGGGATGCGATTAATGATCCGATCATGGGAGCATTAATGGATGCGTTGAAACCGGGAAAAAGAGGAAAATTTAAAACTTATATTTATTATGGATCTTTTGTACTGTTATTTTCAGGAGCGTTATGTTTTCTGCCGATCCCAAGTGCACCTTATCCGATTAAGGTACTGGTATGTGTTGTGGGATACCTGATCTGGGATATGGCATATACTGTTGTCAATGTACCTTATGGAGCAATGAATGCAGCTATTACTACAGATCCGACAGAGAGAGCACAGTTGTCAACTTACCGCGGAATCGGATCAATGATCGCGAATATTGTTGTTTTGATTACTTTACCGTTATTATGTTACGATAAGGATAACAATCTGATCGGAAGCAGAATGTTTATTGTGGCGTTAGTGCTTGGAATCATTGGTTTTGCGGCATTTCAGATTCTGATCAAAGGGACTGTGGAGAGAGTGGCTGTCTCCCATGAACCTCAGGAAAAAGTGAAATTTAATTATTTCGAGTCATTAAGCGCTTTTTTGAAAAATAAAGCAGTTGTAGCGATTACGATTGCATCCATTGCGCTGATCATCATGCAGATAGGGCTTTCCAGCGCGAACCAGATTGTATTTCAGAGTTATTTTAAAAATGCAAAATTATCCGGTATTCTGGGGCTTGCAACAATGATTCCATCTTTAATTGTAATACCACTGGTAAAACCGACAGTACAGCGCTTCGGAAAACGTGAAGCTGCAGCAGCCCCAATGCTGATTGGAATTTTGGCGGCAGCAGGAATTGTATTTCTTCCGATAACACCTGACAATACGGGAATGATGATTTATATTATCTTAGCAGTACTCATAAACAGTTCCTGTATTTTTTTCTCGACTGTTGTGTGGGCACTTGTGGCGGACAGTGTGGATTATCAAGAATTACAGACAGGAAAATGAGAAGAGGGAACTATATATGCAACGTATTCTCTGGGAAGAAAACTGGCTCAGGGAGTGGGAGTATCGATTGTTTCGTTCTTGTTGATCTTAACAGGATATGATGAGAACCTGGGGGCACAGCAGAGTGTAGATGTGGCAAGAAATGTATTGATTCTGATCGGTCTGGTATATGCAGTTTGTGTTGCTGCCCAATACATTTGTTTGCGGTTTGTGTATCCGCTGGATAAAAACAAGACATTAGAGCTGGAAAAGAAACTGGGACGTTCCAATGTGGAATTGATTGGTGAAACAGGAGACGAAGAATGAGACGAAAAATAGAAATTAATGAAAATTGGTTTTTTACAAAAGAAAGACCAAATCTGACAGCACCCGATTTTTCGGCAATGCAGGAGATAACACTGCCTCATACGTGGAATGCAGAAGACGGGGCAGATGGGGACGATTATTATGACAGAAGAGAATGCTGGTATGTTCGAAAACTGGAGCGTCCTCAGGGCGATGAAATTTATTTGGAGGTTCCGGCTGCAAGTCAGACTGCACATGTGTATCTCAATGGAGCAGAGATCGGGCATCATATCGGAGGATTTTCGCTGTTTCGGATTCGTTTGACGGAAAGATTGGAAGAAAAGGAGAATATTCTTGCAATTGCAGTAGATAATTCGGAAAGTCAGGATACATATCCGCAATTTGCGGACTTTACCTTTTTCGGTGGTTTGTATCGAGGTGTAAATTTACTGGTTGTACCTGAACGGCATTTTGAATTGGAAGAATATGGAGGTCCCGGGATTTATGTGACTTCACACCTAAACGAAGATGGAAAAGCAGAAGTTCTGGTGCAGGGAAAGGTATCAGGCGGGCAAAGTGAAGCATATAAGGTGCAGATACGGAATGGAGAAGGGGAGATTATCCTGGAAGCAAATACAGAGAAACCTGAAAAAGTGTTTTTCATAGATAATCCAAGAGTATGGAATGGGAAAAAAGATCCCTATTTATATACAGCGAAAATGATCATGGAAGGTTCCGGTGATGAGGTAAGTACCCGATTTGGTATTCGGGAATTTTATGTGGATGCTGAAACAGGATTCTTCCTGAATCAGGAGAGTTATCCTTTGCGCGGAGTTTCCAGACATCAGGACCGACAAGGAAAAGGATGGGCAATCAGCGAGGAAGATCAAAGAGAAGATGCGATGTTGATTCATGAAATAGGAGCTACAGCAGTAAGACTGGCACATTATCAGCATGCACAGAGTTTTTATGATTTTTGTGATGAGTTAGGTATGGTAGTTTGGGCGGAAATTCCATTTATTTCTCGTTTTATAAATACGAAAGAAGCAAAAGAGGATACTGTACGACAGGTGCGGGAATTGATTATGCAGAATTATAATCATCCAAGTATTTGCTTTTGGGGGATCAGTAATGAAATCACGATGGGGGAAGAGTCTGATGAACTTGTGGAAAATCAGAGGATTCTGCAGAAATTATGCCACAAGCTGGACCCGTCCCGAAAAACAGTGCTTGCAAATCTGACAACTGTGGAGAGCCAAAGTGAACAGAACAAGATTACAGATTTATCGGCCTATAATGTTTATATGGGATGGTATGCAGGAAAAGTAGAGGACTGCGGAGCGTGGATGGACTCTCTCCATAAAGAAAATTCTGATATGTGCATGGGAATTTCGGAATATGGCGCAGATACCAATGTTCAATATCATTCGGATGCTCCGAAACGTCAGGATTATACGGAAGAGTACCAGTCTTATTATCACGAAAAAATGCTTCAGGCAATACAGGAACGACCGTATCTCTGGTGCAGCTTTGTGTGGAATATGTTCGATTTTGCGGCAGATAAGAGAAAAGAAGGTGGCACACAAGGGCGTAATACAAAAGGTCTGGTTACATATGATCGGAAAATTAAAAAGGATGCATTTTATCTTTATAAAGCATATTGGACAGAAAAACCGTTTGTGCACATCTGTTCAAAGCGTTTTCAAAAAAGACCGGGAGACACTACAACAATAAAAGTATACGCCACAGGAATCGAAAAGGCGGAACTTTGGATGGATGGAAAACGGATCCAAGAACAAAAAGGGACATATTGTTTCCTGTTTGAAGGTATTAAATTAACTCAAAATCACCAAATTACAATTTATGGTTATTGCGGAGATGAGAAGGTTTGCGAAGACGAGGCCGCTTTTACTCATACAGATGGATTGGAGGCAGAGTATATTCTGGAGTCCGGCGAAAATGACGGAGTCAACTGGTTCCTGGATGAGTATGGAGAAAAAAAGAAGCTTGAAGCAACACAGGGCTTTCTGTCTGTATATGATGAGATAGGGACAATACTGGATACAGAGAAAGGCAATGAAATTCTGAATGGGTTGTTTATCTCGTTTGGAGAAGGTGGTAAAGCGTTACTGACTGAGAGTGTGCAGAATTCAATTCGTTCGTTGACATTCGTAGAGCTTGCGAAAATGATCGGACCAGCAATTACACCTGAAATGTTAAATATGCTCAATGAGCAATTAAGGCATGTAAAAAATTCTTAAAGAATGGGCCGGCGTGATGGTCGGCCCTATTCGTTACTGTTCACACTCAATCACCTTTATTAAATAAAAACAAAAAATATAAAAAAGGTATTGACTTTTTTTATACATGTGGATATAATAACTATGTTGCGTCTGACAGAGACGAAACATGAGGTGATGCGGATTGGTGTAATGGCAGCACAGCAGACTCTGACTCTGTTAGTAGAGGTTCGAGTCCTCTATCCGTAGGTTATAAGATAAGAATTTCTTATCTTATATCGGAGTGTGGCTCAGCTTGGTAGAGCGCTACGTTCGGGACGTAGAGGTCGCGTGTTCGAATCACGTCACTCCGATTTTTCTTTATTTTACAGGCTTTTCAAGGATTATCAAAGATAGAAAATCCACTTAAGTTTACTTAAGGTTTTAGGATACTAAGGAAGTAACCTTTGCATTTCTATCTTTGATAATTTTTTGTTTTTCAGCAAGATTGGAAGTATCATAAGTATAATACTTTTCATTGACTTCCGGTGTGTGTCCTAAGATACTTGCCGTAATAGTTACCGGAACACCATTTTTTCTTAAGTTTGAGTTAATGGTTTTTCTCAACGCAGTAATTCCACCACCGTGTATGTTCAGATGGTTAGTCAATCGTTTCATACAATCACTGATTCGCTGACCGTTGATATAACTGCCGTTTCCATTGGTGAAAATAAATTCACTGACACAATTATATTCTTCCTGTACTCTGTGGATTCGTTTCAAAAGGTCTTTAATTTCGTCGCACATAGGAAATTGCCTTGATTTCTTTGTTTTTGTGTCTCCGACATGAAATTCATTCTTTAAACGGTTATGCTTGATAGACGTATGAATCAAGATATAATCTTCGTGAACATCTTCCCACTTTAAGGCGGCGATTTCACCAACTCTCATACCTGTTAATAATGACATTTCAACACCGTAGCGTGGCATAAAGTCCGGGCGATCGCCGTATAGTTCCGTTAATCCCTTTTGGATTTTCAAAAGTTCATTATCATTAAAAAACTGTTCTTCCGCCGTCTTTTCTTTTTCAATGCAGTGTCGACTAAACTGTTTCAACTCAAGAAATTCAACAGGATTGTCCGTGATAATCTTTTCTATCCGTGCATATCTGATTGTATTTCGGATATAGCTGAACATCTTTTTACAGGCTTCACGACATAATTTCTTCTCTTTTATGGTCTCCAACATAAATTTTCTGATAGTGTTTTCGGTGATTTCGTTAATTGGTAGATTCTCAAAATCAGAGCCATCAAAAAAGCGTTTATAATCGGAATCATAACGTAAAATGGAATTGTCAGTGAGTTCCAGATTTTTAACTTCTCGCCATGCGAGATAAATTTGATGAAAATTCGGAACAATAATTGTCTTGTCCTCATTAAGATAATAGTCAATGATTGCAGTATCTAATTTTCCCTGTGTTGTTTTACTTACCAACCTTCCGTATGGTGGTTTTACGTTGTCTTTTGGAAAATAGCTGTTCCAGTTTCCGTTTTTACCTTGCCAATACTTAAATTTCTTCTTATGGATTTCTAATATTTCATTTTTGCTCATATCAATCATTTTCCGAGCATATGCACCATCTATATTAGCACTACTTATACTCATAATCAATGATTTAATGATATGTATTTGTTTACGGAGAGTACAGTCCAAAATCTGCAACTCACACGTATCAAGTTTTTTCATGGATATGCACCCTCCTTTCTTAGAGTATCGAGGGTGGTCTTTGCTCCGGTAATCAGAGCGTTATCCGATATTTGCACAAGTATCACAGCCTGCTCCTCAATGTAAATGGCAAGGACTGCGTCAGCATAAATGCTCCATTGACATTGGGGTTGTCTGTGTATATGGGTAGACAAGCAGAACTTAGATGCGTTCTGCTTCGCTCAAAATTAATTTGCTAACAGTCATTTTTTGGCAATCAGTAAATAATCATCACTTCGCTGTTCCAATTTGCCTGTTTCTTGATTCTTCGCCATTTTGTATAAGCCGACATCTACAAAATTGTTACCGTGAATGTCTTTGGCAATCAGACCGAAATTCGGTGTAATTTCATTCAATTCCGAATTGTCGGCCATTTCAAAAGTGATTTTCGGTTTTTGAAGTCCTTGCGAATTGAAATATCTCTTTTTGTGATACATATTTTTGTCTGTTAATAACGCAGTAGTCACATATTTTGTGATATATAAGGATGCCTTTTCTGGATTTTCGATTTTCTCGCAATCGCTGAATCCATATTTCCAGTCTACTAAATTGTATACAGTTCTGCCATTCCGTATAATTGGCTGTTCTGTTTTCGGATGTTTTGCGTCTATGAAATTTGCCGGTATATCCCCTAATAGTCCGTGAAAATGTACCGCACCGGATTTATGTAATTCCGGTATCAGCAGATAGTCGAATTTTTGATACTTGTCTCTCATCCAACGACACCATTTTAATAGTGTATTTTTGGCGATATCATAATTAAGACTATCTATCTGTTGGGGATTGTATGTCAGCGTGGCAAACCACTTGAAATCATTGGATAAGGCATATCCTTTGACTCTGCGTCGGATGGCATAGACTTGACTGCGTGTGCGTTTTTCCTGTGCGTCATCGGAAATTACTGCTTTTTGCTTAGACCACTTATCTCTTGTATTGATACATTTGCATTTTGGATAATGGTAGGTTACGATCTCAATCTGCCCATTCCCATAATCAGTTGTTTTGCGGTTGTACTCGTCGATATATGTTTTTGGGTCAATCTGTAATTGCATGATATAATGCTCCTATACTGTCTTGTCTGATGTTTTACGTCGCAACATTGCTTTAAGTCAAGTAAGCAATGTTGCCGAGGACGGTCTTTCATGTCTCGATGGTGCAGATATGCAATCCTTACACTGTCCGTATTCCCGGCAATGTGTATCAGCAGTACACGGCTGACATGGCATGGCGAGCCATCCCATGCGCCATGTACCACCATACACATCCCCAAAATACAGCCTGTGATTATCGCAATCCACACAGTCAATCACACAAAAGACGTTCGAGGACTACCTTTTTTTACGAAAAGCAGGTGTGAAATAATAATCATCAGAAACGACTGCCTTGTACCCTTTATCCGTCAATTGCGGTTTGTCCTTTAGATAATCTAACGCATACCACCGCGCCATCTGCTTTTTATCCGTGCTGACGATACAGAACTCGCCATTTTTCAATTCAAACGCATAAAACATTTTATTCGCCCATGCCATAAGGTAACCCCCTGTTCTTCAATTCCTGTAATAATGCTAAATAGTTATTGGAGTTTTTGTCCATTAAAGGTGTTTCAATATAAGAAATCCCGTTTTTAGGTGTTGACGCATAACCTTTTCCGATGTCACCCTCATAGCCCATTGGTAAATCTTTTTTACTTGTAGTTGTTACCATACGATACGTCTCATCAGATACGGTCTTGCCTAAAATAATTCTTGTCTGACACTGACCCGTGATGGAGTGCTGCAAATCTGTTGCCAATAATTTTTGTGCGGATATTACAAGCGCAATTCCGGCGGCTCTGCCTTTTAAAGCGATCTGTCCGAGCAAACGAACAATTTCGTCTTTTTCCTTTTTGGCAGTGCCGGATAAAACAGCCAACAATTCATCAAAAATCAGAACATGTCCCTCTAAATGTAATGTGGCAAAAGTATCATCAATAGCAGAGTTTTTCTTGGAAAAGTGGGTTTTATATCGCTTTTCCATGATACCTACAAGTTCCGTTAAAAGCTCGATAATTTCTTCGGTAGTCGTGGCTACGGGAACGCCTACTTGTCGAAAAAGTGCGCCAAAAGAGGAGTTTTTTGCGTCAACAACGTACAATTTGTGCTGACGTTTTAGTACCATTCCACCGAGATAATTCAATAGCATTGTTTTGCCTGCTCCGGTAGGCGCAATCAATAACAAATGTAGAGCCTCGCTGTCAAAATCCCACGACACATTGTCATAGATTGGGATAGGAGCATAACTTATATCAGGTGTGTAACGTCCGTGTAACTCTGTAATCCCCTCACCTAACAGGTCAATACCGTCATAGCGGTCTGGATGTCTGCCTAATTCATAGCAAGCTATACGTCCGGTATGCTCATACTGGATTAAATCCATTGCTAAATATTCTGACAATTTCCGTCCGATATCGACCGTATCTTTGACTAGTCCGTTTGGATATAAATGTACAATAAGATTTCCGGTAGGTTTGACGGAATATGACCATTTTACAGAATGTTGTGCCTTTCCGTCTTCTTCCGATTTAAGGAACATCCTCGTAAAAAGAATGAGCTTTTTTCGGATTGCTAATTGTTTTATGGGGGAGAATCTTGACAATAACCACTCCACACAACCAAGAATTAGCAGTGAAAAACATCCGATTAAAAACATACCGTCTGTTACTCTGTCGCTAATTGGAATAACCGTAAGGTTACTCCAATCAAGCAGTCGAGAGATAACGATTAATGACAGTGCAAGGATTACAATTCCTTGCTTGCAAGCGGTCACTGCCTTGCCGTCTGTCCGCAGTTGTAGTTTACGCATGACTGTTATCTCCTTTCACCTCTTCAAGTCGGGTTACAAGCAGTTTTAATCCGGTTGCTGAATATCCGGCAAAATTTCTGCCGACCATATTTGCGTCCAGAGCAAATGTATAGTCAATAAGTCGATATTGCTTGTGTATTGCATATTCCCCGTCCAGTTTTGCGCCAACCAGAACAAAATCGACCTCTATCATATCGGTAAATGATGTTCCTGCTACGGCATGGATTTTTTGTATCGTGGGAGTGTCTTTATTCTCTTTGTCTTCGAATGGCTTTTTAACACCTTGTATAGTTACTACTAAGGGCACATCCACCTTTTTGGTGATTACGGCCTGTATTTCCGGGGCAGACAGTAACGTTTTGATGCTGACCTTGCTGTATAACGGTTTTTCCTCTGTCGTATTTGGAGTATTATTCTGATTAATATCTGTTTTCATTTCATTAATATTTTTCATAGTTTGTTCCTTTCTCACAGCTTTTGCTGTGTGTTAATATATAATTTTTAAGGTGCTTTATAAGATTTCCGTGCGCGCGTTTTTCTTATGTCCTTATAATAAAACAAAAAAAGTGGTACAAGGTTGCTCAAAATAAAAATAATTTGTACCACTTTTATTGATTAAAAACAAAAATATCATTATACTTAATACAAAGAGAGAATAGCAAAGGAGAATGGAGTATGGAGAATCTATTTGAAAGAATAATTGATAAATATTATAAATCACTAGGTGAAACAATAAACAACAGAAAAAAGAAATTGAAACTTAAGAGAGAATATATTCTCAATGACGTTAAACGTGTAACATATATAGTGAATGGATATCACGACGAACACCATCCTTATTTAATAGGGAAATCTGAATATGATATATTATATTGCCTGTTTTTGAGTGATAGACAAATCGCTTTTTTTGATAATAAAGACATTGCAATGAGCGAACCGAAGAAATTTAAGAAAAAGATAAGTGGAAATTATGACAAAATGCTGTGGGGGCATATTGATTGGGATATGATGTTGCAAGATACTATTGATATTTTATCCCAAATAGATATATCAACAGATTTAGGACATCTTTTTGAAGAAACTCTGATTGATGATGTATCATATGCGGTTATTAAGTATGATGAGTTAGACCCTGGATGTCCAGTAGTATGGATTTTTCCGGAAGAAAGAGAGGAAACAAGAAAAAAGGCAATTGAACGAGTTCATTTACGGTGTGGATATAAGTTGTTTAAACAGATTTTTAAGGAAAACTTTTCAGGCAAGACTTTGGATAAATTTGATAAGTGTTTTGCGGAATTTGTAAAAGATTACTTAAAGAAAAAAAAGCCTAATCCGTACTCATTGGGATTGCAGGCATATAATTTGTGCAAAAATATCAGTGGCTTTAAAGCACAGTGGTACTCATCGGAAAAAATACAATATGCCAGTGAGAAAGAAGAAAAAACAGAATTAGAAAAATTTCTTGCAGATTATATCCGGAATGGGAACGAACAAATAGAAAAATTAAAAGAATATCAACATAGATCGGATTCCTTAGAAATGAACGTTAAATAATATTTCCTGTAAAAACAGCTCACCTTGGGTATATAGGATGAGCTGCTTTTATGTCGTATGTAGTTAATTGATGTTTTATTATATTTGACAGAAACCTCTAATCTACTTTAACCCCTTTTGTATCTGGGGTGTCGAGAACAAAGCCGGGGTGTTCTCCTTCGATTTTTTTAGATAGATAACCAAGACTTACAAATTGCATATCATACACCGTCATGGCTCCGGCGGATGGATATAAATTAACTTTCCATTTAGAATCTTTGTAAGGTGTCCATGCTTCGGCTTCTTCCATGGTTAATTTAGAGTGAAAAGAATAGCCTTGCCACATAAGGCTAACAGAAGTGTATGGATATACTAACGCTTCTTTTGCGGTTTGATTACCAGTTCCGTCTGTTTCAATTTTTAATTGAAAAGAATGTGGTTGTGGTTCTTTATATCCAAATTGTTCCCCCCTAGTCTTCATCGCTTTATTAGCATTTAAAGCTTCCTGTGTAGTGGCGGTGAATTCTGAATTAGCGCCAGCATCGCCTTCTATCATTCGTTCACATTCTTCAATAACATAATCAGCCTTTCCTGTCCAATCTAACATATCTAATTCGAAAAGTGTTTTGTCTCTTTCTCTTGCAAGATTCAATATGTCCTCATCAGATAAATCTTGTAAATCTCCAAATTTTAGATCGTTTCTAGAATGAGAAGTGCGATAGTGTGTAACGTTTCCTTGAGCGTCAAATACTAATATAGCATCTATTCTTGCATCCTTTGTGACAGGTTTCTCAGCATAAAACCATATTCCCTCTTGTGCAAAAGCTTCTGATGCAGGAATTGGAGAATCCTTTTTTCCGATGCTATTAGTTGTTCCTTTTTCACCACATGCAGATAACATTATAATCAGCATACACATGGTTAATGCAAAAGATATTTTTTTTCTTGATTTCATTATGTTTTCTCCTTGTATTTCTTAATTGTTATACCTATTATTTTATTGATAAACTTACATAAAATCGGTTGCATCTCCAATTATCATATTTTTCTTTTTACATTTTCGCAAAGTAAGAGGCCCCATAATAGGAGATAATGTTCCAGCAATAACAATCCCGCCGATTAAAGTTCCTATTACTTTGAGAATCACTACCCAAAATGCCCCCATATGATAAATGTTGTTAAGTATTGTTCCGATTAAACTCTGTTTATACCACCAGATAGAGAATGGATAAAAGTAGGCACTGACAATTGTAGAAATAGCAATAAAAATAAAATCTACAAATTTTAGTATTAGGGGCATCGTATTATTATCCATACCTGTAATATCCATCAATATAAGTCCATAAATAATCCCATAGACTATAAACATCAAAGGAACTATGAAAATTAGCTGAACTAATTTTCTGAAACGATAATCGGGGTGTAAATATGAATATGCTCCTTTCATCGCTCCAATCGCTTTTTCAAAACTCACTTCTTTAGACTTCTGGTTGTTGTCCGGCATTTTTTATCACTCCTTTTTGTATTTTTGTTTATGAAACTTTGATTCTTTTTTTAATACTTTTCTATTTACGATATCCCCCCCTTTTTTATAAAATTTTATACTTGTCTTTCTAAACAAGCATAAAGTTTAACTATAAAGGCATAATATAGCCTATATAGTTTATTTTATGATAACAAATCAGCCTATACAATTCAAGTATAAATAAATTATATAGGCGGTGAAGATTAAGAATATGAATTATTATGAAGTAGGACAACGTATCCGTAAGTTTCGGAAAGCATATAATTTCTCACAGGAACAGCTAGCGGAAAAAGTAGGGGTATCAACAACACATATGAGTCACATTGAAACAGGAAATACGAAATTAAGTCTTTCGGTTTTTGTGAAAATAGCAGATGTCTTATCAGTACAGACAGATGAACTTTTATATGATATTCCACCTATAAATAAAACTATTATAAAGAATGAATTGGCAGAAATATTAGATTCTTGTTCACAACAAGATATTTGTGTACTTATAGAAGTGATTAAAACACTTAAATCTTCTTTAGATAAATATAAGAATTAATCTAGTTGTAATCTCAAGTGCATATGCTCGGAGTCTCCTTTCTTTTTTGACTGCTAAGGTCGCAAGTTTTTGTGGGTGATTTTCAATTTACTTAAGGATTACTTAAGTTATGCGGTTTTTATAGCTACAAAGCCTATAAATGCGTTGGTCAAAAGCCGTAGAGGTCGCGTGTTCGAATCACGTCACTCCGACTTTTGGAAAAGAACCGTAAAGTTACATAAAATGTGGCTTTACGGTTTTTTAGTATAAAGATGCGTGATAAAGCCATAAAAGTACTGAAAAACAATACTTTTATGGCTTTCTGATTTTTCATTTAATTACTTCAATAATTATTCTTGATAGAAAGATCCCATATAGCGGATATAGTCATCTTCTGTATGATTCGCTTTCCAGTCATGGACGCTGGCTTTATTACGCTCTCCGGAAATGACAGACAGTTCTTTTCCTAATTTTTCAAAAGCTTCGTCCACAACTTCTTCCGGTGTTTGAGCAGTCTTCATAACAGCTTCCCCCTGTGGTCCGCCAGGCAGGTTGCTTAAAAGACTTGGTGTCAGAGTAGTTCCCAAAGTGATGACTTCCACATCAACATTGGTCTTTTCCGTTTCACAGGCAACAGCCTCTGTCATTTTTAAAATGAATGCCTTTCCTGCACCATATTGGCCATTCCATGGTGAACTGGAAATTCCAGTCATAGAAGATACGTTGATGACAGCACCGCGATCCTGTGCAGCAAAGATTTTCATATAGTGATAGAAGCATTTCATAAATGTAACAACGTTTACGTTGATCATTGCCTCATGCTTTTCCCAAGGTGTATCCTGGATTTTGCCAAAAGAGTGTAAGCAGGCTACATAGGCCATAAATCCCATATCCAGATTTTCTGTTGCAGCAAAAATTTTGTCAGTAGCATCTGGCAGCGAAAAGTCTGCTTTTACGACTTTATAATCAATCTCATAAGTGTTTTTTAGTTCCTCACCGAGCTCTTTTAATTTTTCTTCACGGCGTCCGACCATTACGACATTCATACCTTCTTTGGCAAGCCTTTCACAAAATGCTTTTCCGACACCTTCAGTAGCGCCTAAAATAATTCCCCATTCTCCATATTTTTCTCTCAATGTCATGTTGATTCTCCTCTCATATATGATATTTTAAATGTACGGTGGAAAAATAAAAATCCACAACTATACTGATATTATAGCACAGATATAAGTGAAACAGTATTAAGCTTCTGATAATACAGAAAAGGATTATACAAAACTGCTACTTGTCAACTGTTTAGAATACCCGTATAATAAAAAAGGTTATTAAACTTATTTCTATGGTAGGAATATAGAAAGGATACATTTGAAAAAGATGGAAGAGTGGGATATACAATATAAAGAGCTCTTATCCATGCCGGAGCAGTCTTATCGCCTGATCGATATTCGGGATGAAGCTTCCATGTCATACGGAATGATTCCGGGGGCAGAGTGGCTTCCGACAGAAACAATCGAGCAGAATCTGGATGCGGCGGATAAGGAAAAGAAGCTGGTGCTTTACTGTACGCGAGGGGCATTAAGTGAAGAATGTGCAGAAGTGCTCCGGGAGAAAGGATATGATGCAGTCAGTCTGGAAGGCGGATATACGAGGTGGTTGTTAGAGCGGATGGAAGCTGAGCAGAAGAAGGAAGAGGAAGAATCAGGTGAAGAACTTTTGCGGGCAGAAGAGATTGAGAAAAGTATCCGCAAAAAATTTCACAAAAGACTGTTCTCGCGATTTGCCAAGGCAGTTCGGGAATATGAGCTGGTGCAGGAGGGGGACAGGATTGCAGTCTGTATTTCCGGTGGAAAAGATTCGATGCTGATGGCAAAGCTGTTTCAGGAATTAAAAAAGCACAACAAGTTTCCGTTTGAGGTGGAATATCTGGTGATGGATCCGGGATACAGTGAACTGAACCGGAAACTGATTGAACAGAATGCAAAAATGATGGGGATTCCGATCAAAATTTTTGAGTCTGATATTTTTGATGCGGTGTTTGATGTGGAAAAATCTCCGTGTTATTTATGTGCCAGAATGCGAAGAGGGCATCTCTACAGTAAGGCAAAAGAACTTGGATGCAACAAGATCGCACTTGGACACCACTATGATGATGTGATTGAGACAATCCTGATGGGAATGTTGTATGGTGCGCAGGTACAGACCATGATGCCGAAGCTGCACAGCACGAATTTTGAGGGGATGGAGCTGATTCGTCCGCTGTATCTGGTAAGGGAAGATGATATCAAGCATTGGAGAGATTACAATCATCTGCATTTTCTGCAGTGCGCCTGCCGGTTTACCGAGACATGCAGTACCTGCAGTGTGGATGGAAGCAGTGCATCCAAACGGATGGAAATCAAGCACCTGATCGCAAAACTGAAAGAAACGAACCCGTATGTAGAGGGAAATATTTTTAAGAGTGTGGAAAATGTCAATTTGAGTACGGTAATTGCATACAAGGAAAACGGAGTCAAACATCATTTTCTGGAATCCTATGATGAGAAAGCATAAAAATGGGATTTGAAAAAAATACAAAAAATCAAAAATAAAAACTTGAAAAATAGAACATGGAGATTATAATAAGTAACAAAATACAAAGTGCAAAGGAGAAAAAAGATGAGTATTAGAATTGGTATTTTAGGATATGGAAATCTGGGACGCGGAGTGGAATGCGCGATCAGACAGAATCCGGATATGGAACTGGTGGCTGTATTTACCCGCAGAAATCCGGAAGACGTGACAATATTGACAGAGACAGCAGCAGTGTGCAACATTGCAGATGCTGCTGACTGGAAAGATAAGATCGATGTGATGATCCTGTGTGGAGGAAGTGCGACAGATCTTCCTGTACAGACACCGGAATATGCGAAGATGTTCAATGTAGTAGACAGTTTTGATACTCATGCAAAGATTCCGGAGCACTTTGCAAACGTAGACGCAGCTGCAAAAAAAGGCGGACACATCGGAATTATCTCTGTGGGCTGGGATCCGGGAATGTTCTCATTGAACAGACTGTATGCAAATGTAGTACTTCCGGAAGGGAAAGACTATACGTTCTGGGGAAAAGGTGTCAGCCAGGGACATTCTGACGCAGTGCGTCGGATCGCAGGTGTAAAAGACGCAAAACAGTATACAATTCCGGTAGAGTTTGCACTGGAAGCAGTAAGAAACGGTGAAAATCCGGAGCTGACTACACGCCAGAAACACACAAGAGAGTGCTTTGTTGTGCTGGAGGAAGGCGCAGATGCTGCAAGAGTGGAAGAGGAAATCAAGACAATGCCGAACTACTTTGCAGATTATGACACAACGGTACATTTTATCAGCGAGGAAGAATTAAAAGCAAATCACAGTGGAATCCCGCACGGAGGATTTGTACTCAGAAGTGGTGTGACAGGCTGGGAAAAAGAAAACAAACATCTGATCGAATACAGTCTGAAACTGGATTCCAATCCGGAATTTACTTCTTCTGTAATTCTGGCATATGCAAGAGCAGCATATCGCCTGCATAAAGAAGGACAGACAGGATGCAAGACGGTATTTGACATTGCTCCGGCATATTTAAGTCCGAAGAGTGCAGAAGAACTGCGTGCAGAAATGTTATAAAACGACTGTAAGAAGGACAGGCAGATGCTTTTTTGAAGTGTCTGTCTGTTTTTCTGTACATTTTTGCAGGAAATGAGTATAATAGATAGCATCATGTATTTGGAAATGTTATGAAAGAAGAGGTGAATCATGTTTGGCTATGTGACGATCTGCGAACCGGAGCTGAAGATGAAAGATCTGCGAAAATATAAGGCATATTATTGCGGACTCTGCCGGAAATTAAAAGAGGATTACGGGACGATGGGACAGATGACGCTGACTTATGATATGACATTTGCGATTATTCTGCTGGCATCCTTGTATGAGGCAAAAAACCGGATGAATCAGCACAGATGTAAAGTGCATCCGGTGAAGAAGCAGGCGATGATCGAGAATGAGATTACACAGTATGCAGCAGATATGAACGTTCTGCTTGCATATTACCATATGAAAGATGACTGGGCAGATGAGAAGAAAGTAAGCGGTCTGTTAGGGGGCGGACTGCTCAAGAAAAAGGCAGAAAAGATTGCGGAGCAATATCCAAGGCAGAGTAAAGCAATCAGGGAGTCTTTGCAGGAACTCTCAGACTGTGAAAAAGAGAACAGTCAGGAGATCGACCGATCAGCAGGCTGCTTTGGAAGACTGATGGCAGATCTGTTTGTATATAAGGAAGATATGTGGGAAGAGACACTGCGGCGCATGGGATTTTTCCTGGGAAAATATATTTACATTATGGATGCTTATGAAGATCTGGAAGAGGATCTTCGTAAGCAGTGTTACAATCCACTGAAAAGTCTGCATGAAAGAGCAGATTATGAAGAACAGATCCGGCAGATCCTCTGTATGATGATCGCAGAGTGCAGCGCCGAGTTTGAGAAGCTGCCATGCCTTTTGGATGTGGACATTTTAAGAAATATCCTGTATGATGGAGTCTGGAATCGTTATAATAAAATTCAGAAGAAAAAGTTAGAGGAAGGAAATAAAAAGAATGAGCAAGAATCCTTATGACGTGCTGGGAGTTCCTCAGAATGCATCAGATGATGAGATAAAAAAAGCATACCGGGAGCTGACAAGAAAGTATCATCCGGATGCAAATGTGAACAATCCGCTTGCAGATCTGGCGGAAGAAAAATTCAAAGAAGTGCAGGAAGCATATGATGAGATCATGCGCCAGAGAGAGCAGGGAGGAGGATATTCCTACGGAAATTCCTCCTATGGCGGGAATTCTTACAATAACACATACAACGGACCACAGGACGCAGAGATGCAGGCAGTGTTCAATTATATCAACAGCAGAAACTACAGGGAAGCGCTAAATCTTCTTGACCGGATGCCGAACCGCAATGCGATGTGGTATTATGCCAGCGGGTTTGCCAATGCAGGAATCGGAAATAACGTACTTGCAAGAGAGCATGCGGCACAGGCAGTCAATATGGAACCGAATAATGTACAGTATCGTCAGTTGTTGAACCAGCTGGACTGGAACAGCAGAAGATATCAGAGCAATCCATACGGAGGCGGATATGGAGCCGGCGGACAGAGCTGTGGAACGGGGAACATGTGCTGTGATCTCTGGTGTGCAGATACGCTGTGTGAATGTATGGGAGGAGATCTTTGTTCATGCATGTAAAAGCGAGAATGACCGCATTTAGCGGACTGCTTCTGGCACTTTCTGTTGTCTGTATGGCACTGGGAAGTGTGATCGAGACCAATACGCTGTTTTTACTGGCGGCAGCTTCCTATTTTGTGGGGATCATCATCCGTGAATTCGGGATGAAAGCGGGAGTGGCTTTTTATCTGGCAGATATCCTGCTCGGATTTTTGGTCACACCGAACAAGTTTTATGTAATTTCATTTGCCGCTATGGGATTTTACATCCTGGCAGCGGAAGGCAGCTGGCGATTTTTGGGTAAAAGCAGTGAAAAGATGCAGAAATCCTGGATTTTCTGGGTGATGAAATATGTGGTGTTTAATTTGATGTATATTCCAATGGTTCTGATATTTCAGGAACTTCTTTTCATGAAAGAACTCTCCGGTGGACTGCTTCTGGCTGTTCTGGCAGCAGGACAGGTGGGAGTCTGGATTTATGACCGGGCTTATGAATATGTTCAGGTTCATATATGGAATAAGTTCCGGGGAAAGCTGTTGAATTAGTGTAGTTATTTGATAGGATATTGCCCAAGTGTGGATTTTCTGGTATACTATCGACATTACGCATGTTCAAATGTGACAGCGAAATAGAAGAAAAGGAGGAAATATATGTTAAATGACATCTTAGGGCAGATCAATGATCTGATGTATACGTACCTGCTGTTGTTTCTGTTGTTGGGAACCGGACTTTACTTTTCAATCCGTTCACGGTTTGCACAGGTGCGTCTGATGAAAGAAGGATTTCGGATTCTTACGGAAAAAGCGGAGGTGGAAGATGGGAAGAAACAGGTCTCATCTTTTCAGGCGCTTATGATTTCCACAGCATCCCGTGTCGGAACAGGAAATATCGCAGGAATCGCGACTGCTATCGCGGCAGGCGGACCGGGAGCGGTCTTCTGGATGTGGGTGATGGCTGTAATCGGAGGTGCTTCTGCATTTATCGAAAGTACACTGGCACAGGTATATAAGACAAAGGATGGAAAAGACTTCCGTGGCGGTCCTTCCTACTATATGGAGAAGGCGCTTGGAAAACGTTGGATGGGAGTGCTTTTTTCCGTGCTTCTGATTATTTGTTTTGCTTATGGATTCAATGGTCTGCAGTCTTATAATATGTCTTCTGCTCTGGAATATTATATTCCGGGATACAGTGAGAGCAGTTATCCGATGATTGTAGGTTTGATTCTGGCAGTCGGAACCGGTCTGATCATTTTCGGAGGCGTGCATCGTATCGGATTTATTACGTCTGTAATGGTGCCGATCATGGCAGGTGCATATCTTCTGATCGGACTTTTTACGATCGTGACACATCTTCCGCAGCTTCCGGGCGTACTGGCAATGATCTTATCAGAAGCATTTGATGTTCAGGCGATTATGGGCGGCCTGGCTGGAAGCGCAGTTGTGATCGGAATCAAGAGAGGTCTGTTCTCCAACGAGGCAGGTATGGGAAGCGCGCCGAATGCTGCAGCAAGTGCATCTGTAAGCCATCCGGCAAAACAGGGGATGGTACAGGTAATTTCTGTATTTATCGACACGCTTTTGATCTGCTCGGCAACTGCAATGATGCTGCTTCTTTCCGGTGTTCAGGGAGAGGCGGGCGTTCTGGATGGAATTCCGTTTGTGCAGAAAGCGATTTCTGCAAATGTGGGAACATGGGGAATCCACTTTATCACGGCATCCATTTTTGCGTTTGCATTCAGCAGTCTGATCGGTAACTATTATTATGCAGAATCCAATATTTTGTTTATCAAGAATAATAAGGTTTTACTGTTCGTGTTCCGCTGTACATGCCTTTTGGCAGTATTCTTAGGCGCACAGGCAGATTTCTCACTGGTATGGAATCTGGCAGATATTACGATGGGATGTATGGCAATCGTCAACATTATCGCAATTCTGCTTTTGGGCAACATTGCTCTGAAAGTATTGAAAGATTACGAAACACAGAAAAAGGCCGGAAAAAATCCGGTATTTAAAGCAGAGAATGTAGGAATTAAAAATACAGACTGCTGGAAATAGTCGAACAAGCAGCTGCATCAGAAGAGTGATGCAGCTGCTTGTTTTATATGTGGATAAAATAAGGAAAAACGCGCGTTAAGAGAGGGAATACTACGTAAAAATAAAAGAAACATAAAATAAAAATGAAATTTCAGAAAGGTACGGGTTTCTTGCTTGACTTCTGAAAACAGCTCGACTATACTACATTCTAACTTAAGTTACATATGTGGCGGGGAAGGAGAATGATATGCAGGAAGTAAAATCACCAAAGAAGCCATTTTTATATTACTGTCTGATCGTAGCAACAATTATGGTTTTGCTGAACAGTCTGGTATTCCCGAATGTACTGAAGCATTCTGTAAAAGAAGTGGACTATAATACATTCATGAAAATGACAGAGAACAAGGAAATTGGAAAGGTCAACATTGACAGCGGGGAGATCATCTTTACGGATAAGAGTGAAGAGAAGATGTATAAGACCGGTGTTATGGATGATCCGGGTCTGGTAGACAGACTATATGATTCCGGGGCAGACTTTTCTTCTAAGATTACAGAAGAGATGTCTCCAATCCTGTACTTTTTACTGAGTTACATTCTGCCGATCGCGATTTTTATCATGCTTGGCAGATGGTTATCCAAGAAGATGATGTCGAAGATGAACGGCGGAGCAAATCCGATGAATTCTATGATGTTCGGAGGTGGAAAGAGCAACGCAAAAATTTACGTCAAATCCAGCAACGGGATTAAGTTTTCCGATGTGGCAGGAGAGGATGAGGCAAAGGAGCTGCTAAGTGAGATCGTGGATTATCTTCATGATCCGGATAAATATCGGGAGATGGGAGCAGCTATGCCAAAAGGCGCTCTGCTTGTGGGACCTCCGGGAACCGGTAAGACTCTGCTTGCAAAAGCGGTAGCGGGAGAAGCCAATGTTCCGTTCTTTTCGATTTCCGGTTCGGAATTTGTGGAGATGTTTGTTGGTATGGGGGCTGCGAAAGTGCGGGACTTATTCCAACAGGCGAATGAGAAGGCACCATGTATCGTGTTTATTGATGAGATTGATGCCATCGGGAAGAAGCGAAATGGAAATATCGGCGGAAATGATGAAAGAGAGCAGACACTGAATCAGCTTTTGACAGAGATGGATGGATTTGACGGCACGAAAGGCGTTGTGATCCTGGCGGCGACCAACCAGCCTGATTCACTGGATCCGGCGCTGCTGCGTCCGGGACGGTTTGACCGCAGGATTCCGGTAGAACTCCCGGATTTAAAAGGAAGGGAAGAAATCTTAAGAGTCCATGGAAAGAAAATCCGGCTTTCTGATAATGTGGATTTTGCAGCAGTTGCAAGAACGGCTGCAGGGGCTTCCGGAGCGGAGCTTGCCAATATTGTCAATGAAGCGGCTCTTCGGGCGGTACGCCGCGGAAGTAAAGTGACCATGCAGGAAGATCTGGAAGAAAGTGTAGAGACAGTGATTGCCGGATATCAGAAGAAAAACAGGATTTTGTCTACGAAAGAAAAACTGACAGTTGCCTACCATGAGATCGGGCATGCACTGGTTGCGGCAAAACAGACGGATTCCGCACCGGTTCAGAAAATTACCATTATTCCACGTACCTCCGGTGCGTTGGGATACACCATGCAGGTGGATGAGGGAGAGCATTTCCTTATGACAAAATCGGAATTGCTCAACAAGATCACTACATTTACCGGCGGGCGAGCAGCGGAAGAGCTGGTTTTCAAAGAAGTGACAACAGGCGCATCCAATGATATTGAGCAGGCCACCAAGCTGGCAAGAGCCATGCTGACTCAGTTCGGTATGAGTGATGAATTTGATATGGTGGCGATGGAGACGATCCAGAATCAGTATCTGGGAGGGGATGCATCCCTGACCTGTTCTCCGGAGACGCAGACGAAGATCGATGCCAAGGTAGTAGAGATCGTGAGAGAGGCACATACAAAAGCACTTCAGATTTTAAAAGAAAATGAGACGAAGCTGCATGAACTTGCCAAGTATCTGTATGAAAACGAGACCATCACAGGAGAAGAGTTTATGCAGATCTTGCAGGCAAAAAAATTGGTTTGTGAAGAGAATGCTTCAGAAGATACAACGGTATAACAGAGAAAAATCAGAAAATGTGTCAGACAGACTGTTTTCTGATTTTTTTGTGCATGAATTATTAAAAATCTTTGTGTATATAGATTGACGGTGTTTTTGTAATTGCGTTAAGATAAGAACAAGATTAAGGAACGGGAGGAAAGAACATGTCATTGATCCAGCAGTTAAAGCAGGCGCAGGATTTTACAGAATGAGAGAAGGATATTGCACGATTTGTTTTGGAACATCCGGAGACCATTGAAAATATGTCATCCAGAGAACTGGGGCATCAGACCTTTACCAGTGCGGCTTCTGTGACACGGTTTTGTCAGAAGCTGGGCGTGAAAGGGTTTCCGGAATTTAAGATTAAGTTTGTCAGTGAACTGAGGGATGGATATCTGGACGAAAAACAGGAGAAAATTATGATGTCCGAGCGGGAAAATGTTGTGACTATGGTTCGGAAAATCACAGAAATTCAGAAACAGGCGGTAATGGAGACACAAAAGGAAGTTTCGTATAGCCAGCTTATGCGTGTTGGAAAACTGATCGCAGAGGCACGGTCTGTGGATTTCTATGCTTATGATATGAATGTAAATCTAGCACAATATGGATGTTCCCTGCTTTTTCATGCGGGAAAAAGATCTGCTGTTTATTCTGCAACGAATATTCAGGGATTACATGCAAATATGCCGTCAGATGGTCATGTGGCAATTATTTTGAGTCATACAGGACGGAATGAACGGTTGGCGGAGATTGAAAAGTTGTTGAGAAAAAATGGGACAAGAGTGGTTGCAGTAGTGTCCGATGGTGATAGTATCATTGCCAGATATGCGGATGAAGTACTGGTGGCGGCCGGTTCTGAAAAAGTAGAAGAGTTCTGGATGTCCATGTTTTTTGCTTCGGGTAAATACTTGTTGGATATTTTGTATGGGTTGGAATTTAGCAGAAAATATCAGGATAATCTGGTCTTGAATCAAAAATATGAGAAAGCGGGAGAGAAGAGTCTTTGGGGCTTAAATGAAGAATCTTAAACGCGGAATTAACAATTCCCTTTTAGTTATGCAAAATAGCTAAAAGGGAATTGTTGATTTTGCACAAAAACAGAATGTATTTTTTTATATGTGAAACATTGTTGCACTGGATTTGTTGTTGGTTTCAGAAAAAGTGAAATGAAAAAACAAAATCCGTAAAAATATTGAAAGAAAAACGAGAATTCTATATAGTAATTTCATCAAAAGAAGAGAGTGGATGCGCGCAAAGGACTCTGTACAACAAGGAGGAGAACGAGATGGCACAGATCAGAGATTATCGAAAACTGGCCCATGACATTATCTGTGAAGTGGGCGGAAAAGAAAATATTGTCAATGCCACAAGATGTGCAACGAGATTGAGACTGGTATTAAAGGAAGAGCCGGAACAGGCAAAAGAGAAAGTTGCAGCAATGGCGGGAGTAATTACAGTTGTGGAAAACAGCGGACAGTTCCAGGTTGTAATCGGGACTCATGTGGGAGAGGTATATGATGCGGTGGCAGAAGAACTGCATCTGGATACAGAGAATCTTCAGGTGGAGCAGCCGAAACAGAGTGTCATGAATAAAGTGATTGCAACAATGTCAGCTGTGTTTGCACCGTTTGTATATATTCTGGCAGCAGCGGGACTTCTGCAGGGGGCGTTGATCCTGGTCAATATGGCAGTTCCATCTTTTGCAGGAACTGGGACGTATGCGGTATTGAGTTTTATGTCATGGACGCCATTTACATTTCTTCCGATTTTTATTGCAATTACCGCATCCAAGCACTTTAAATGTAATACGTTTATCGCCGTTTTATGTTGTTGTGCATTGGTTAATCCGGACTGGGCGGGTATGGCGGCCCGGATTGCAGATGGAGAAGTAATCCGTTTTTTGGGAATCAAACTGTCTGAGACAACCTATACTTCAACAGTATTGCCTCCATTACTTCTGGTCTGGGTATTGTCCTATCTGGAACGATTTTTAGAAAAGAAACTGCCAGAAGCAGCAAAAGCATTGCTAACACCGTTAATCTGCTTTTTGATTATGGTTCCCGCAACCATTCTTGTGATTGGTCCTGTATCTTCCATTACGGCAAACGGAATTGCAAATGGATATAATTTTCTTGCAAATACCGCGCCAGCCCTGGCAGGAGCCATCATCGGAGGCTTGTGGGAAGTGGTAGTAATTTTTGGAGTACATTGGGGAATTACACCAGTTGTTCTTGCTAATTTTGATATGCAGGGATTTGATACGTTTCAGGCATTTCAGACCATTGCAGTCGTTGCTCAGGTTGCGGCAGCCTTTGGCGTATTTATCAGATCTAAAAACAGAGAAATGAAAAGTGTTTCGTTATCAGCAGGAATCACAGGTATTTTCGGAATTACAGAGCCAACAATCTATGGGGTGACACTGCGATTGAAAAAACCGTTTATCTGTGGATGTATCGGAGGAGCCGTCGGAGCAGTTGTGATGAGCTTTTTCCACTCTGCTTATTATGCATATGCAGGACTCCCAAGCCTTTTGACAGTGGTAAATTCCATCAGCAAGGATGCACCGATGTCATTTGTAGGAGAAGCAGTTGGATGTGCTGTGGCAATTGTTCTGACAATCGTATTGATTCAGGTTGTAGGATTTGCAGACCCGAAAGAAAAAGAGGAGTCTGACACAGAAAAAGGCAGCACAAATGAGGAAATTTGTGGAGAAGAAATTGTGGACAGCCCGATGAGGGGAGAGGTAATCCCATTGAGTGAAGTACATGATGAAGTTTTTTCCGGAGAAATGATGGGAAAAGGATGTGCCATCGTGCCGGAAGAAGGGAAAATATATGCACCATTCGACGGAAAAATAGTCGGACTGTTGGAGAGTCATCATGCAGTAGGAATCGAGAGTACGTCAGGAATTGAGATTCTGATTCACGTGGGGATGGATACCGTTAAACTTCAGGGAAGAGGATTTACAGCATATGTGCAGGACGGAGAACAGGTGAAGAAGGGGCAGCTTCTTCTGGAATTTGAAAAAGAAGAGATTGAAAAAGCCGGTTATGAAGTGACAACCCCTGTAATCGTTACGAATAGTTACGAATTCTCAGAGATTGAGACAGTGGCCTTTAAGCAGGTAGAGCGTCAGAATGCATTGTTGAAAGTACAGAGAATATAGAGAGAAAATAGGAGGAGATATAAGATGGCATTAGCAAATACGTTTTTATGGGGCGGTGCAGTTGCTGCAAATCAACTGGAAGGCGGATGGAATGAAGGTGGAAAAGGGATTAGTGTGATGGATGTGATGACTGGGGGCAGCAATCAAATGATGCGCCGAATCACAGAAGGAGTCATTGAAGGCGAGTATTATCCAAATCACGAAGCGATTGATTTTTACCATGAATACAAAGGAGATATTGCTATGATGGCGGAAATGGGATTTAAGTGCTTCCGTACCAGTATAGCGTGGACACGTATTTTTCCAAATGGTGATGAACTGATCCCGAATGAGGAAGGACTGAAATTTTATGACGATCTGTTTGATGAACTTTTAAAGTATGGCATAGAACCGGTCATTACACTGAGCCACTTTGAAATGCCATATCACTTGGCAAAAGAATACGGAGGCTGGGTGAATCGAAAAGTGATTGATTGTTTCGTGCGTTATGCAGTTACAGTCATGGAACGCTACAAAGAGAAAGTTAAATATTGGATGACATTTAATGAGATTAATAACCAGACCAATACGTCTGCGGATATTTTCGGATGGACAGATTCCGGGGTTCTCTTTTCACAGTACAAAAACAAGAAGAAAGCCATGTATCAGGCGGCACATCATGAAATGGTGGCAGGTGCTATGGTTGTAAAAAAAGGACATCAGATCAATCCCGATTTTCGGATTGGATGCATGTGTTCGTTTGTCCCGTTTTATCCATATTCCTGCAATCCGGATGATATTATGACAGCAGCAGAATGTATGCATGAAAGATATTATTTTGCGGATGTGCAGATGAGAGGGCATTATCCTGCGTTTGCAAAGAAAGAATGGGAGCGGGAAAATACAGCACCGGTGATGGAACCGAGAGATGAACAGATCCTTGCGGAAGGTGTCTGTGATTATCTGGGATTCAGCTATTATATGACCAATGCAGTCAAAGCAGATGTACAGAAAGACACGACGGAATCACTGGATGGAAGCTCTGCAAATTCTGTTCCTAATCCATATGTAAAAGCAAGTGACTGGGGATGGCAGATCGATCCAGTGGGACTTCGGTATGCACTTGTTTCCCTGTATGAGCGCTATGAAAAACCACTGTTTATTGTGGAAAATGGATTTGGGGCAATCGATGTTCTAAAAGAAGATAAAACCTGTGATGATGATTACCGGATCGAATATCTGAGGGCACATATAAAGGAGATGAAAAAAGCAGTAGAACTGGATGGAGTAGACTTGATGGGGTACACGCCTTGGGGCTGCATTGATCTGGTATCCTTTACAACAGGGGAATTGAGAAAACGTTATGGATTTATCTATGTTGATAAAAATGATGATGGAACTGGAAGCGGAAAACGTTATAAGAAAAAATCTTTTGCATGGTTCCGTCGCGTGATTGAGACAAACGGGGAGGAACTGTAGAAGAAAAAGTACAGTGGCTGCAAAAATCTGCGGCCACTGTACTTTTTTCTTCTACAGTCCCATTTTAGGCTGTGTCAAAATGGATTTTACATGATCAACTTCCTGCTGGGTTGCTTTTGCAGCAGGCACGTAATAGCTTTTTTCCCGTGCTACCTGATACAGTTTTTCCTGTGACATTTCACACTGGTTTCGAATCTGTTTGAGGCACTGTTTCAGTTCTTTGTTTTCTGTCTGCGGTATCATATCTCCGAACATTTTCAATTCTCCGTTTACTCCGACCAAGGCGTCAGATACCATTGTCTTTTCATCCATTTTCAAATCCCCCTTATAAAAATTTCATCAGATCCTGTTTGTTTTTGAGTGCGGAATCGGCAGCTTCCTGAAATAACTGCTTTACCTGCGGGTCTGTTGCCTGTGCGGCGTAATCTGTCATTTTACAGTGAGTCGTAGAGTATCCTCCGATCAGATGACGGAGATTCTGCAGATCTAAGATTGAAATTTCTGTCATGGTAATGTCTCCTTTGCATAAATTTAGATTTGTGTTTCGCGAAATAGTATGTTCCGGATCGGGAAAAAGTATGTATTTTACAACACGCTTTTTCTTTTTGTTGTGCAGTTCCCCTGTTTTATGTTATTATAAATATACATATGTGATTTTTTCAGTGAAGGGAAATTCGCTCTTTAGAATCAACAAAGAAAGGAAAGTACTGTATGAAGATTTTAATTCAGAATGGACATGTTGTGGATCCGTTGACAGGTGTGGATGAAGTATGTGATGTGCTTGTGCGTGATACTGATATCGAAAAAGTAGAAAAAAATCTGCAGGCTGAAGCTGACAGAGTGATCGATGCGTCAGGCTGTTATGTAATGCCGGGATTTATCGATCTGCATGTGCACTTGAGAGATCCGGGACTGACTCAGAAGGAAACACTTTCGACCGGAGGAATGGCAGCAGCCAGAGGCGGTGTGACGACAGTATGTGCGATGCCGAATACGAAACCGGTGATCGATACAAAAGAAAAAGTAGAAGAGGTTCACAGACGTGCAAAGGAGGAATCTCTGGTACACGTGATACAGCTGGGCTCCATGACTATGGGTGAGTGCGGCGAAGAACTCTCGGATATCGAAGGGATGGCACAGGCAGGCTGTTATGCACTCAGCGAAGATGGAAAATCTGTCATGAATGCCTTTTTGTTCCGAAAAGCCATGCGAAAAGCAAAAGAGAATGATCTGCTGATCTTCTCACACTGCGAAGATATTTCCATGGTAGAAGGCGGCGTGATGAATGCCGGAAAGCGTGCAGAGGAACTGGGCGTAAAAGGGATCACGAATTCGGTGGAGGATGTGATCGTGGCACGAGACATCCTGATTGCAAAAGAGCTGGATGCCACATTGCATCTGTGCCATTGCTCGACAGCAGACAGCGTCCGGATGATCAAAGATGCGAAAGAAGCAGGGCTGAAGGTGACAGGAGAAGTGTGTCCGCATCATTTTATTCTGACAGATGAGGATATTCCAGAGAACAATGGAATCTGGAAGATGAACCCGCCGCTGCGCTCCAAAGCAGATGTGGAAGCGCTCAGACAGGGATTAAAAGACGGAGTGATGGATGTGATCTCCACAGATCATGCACCGCATATGATGTCTGAGAAGGATAAGCCAATGGAACAGGCAGCATTTGGAATCGTGGGCCTGGAGACCAGTGCATGCCTGACTTATACAGAGCTGGTGGAAAAAGGAGTGCTCACAGTGATGCAGATGGCAGAAAAGATGAGCTATAATCCGGCAAAGATCCTGGGACTGAAAGACAGAGGAAGTGTTTCAGCCGGTAAAAAAGCAGATATTGTAGTATTTGATCCGAGAAGAGAATATCAGATCGATGTGGATACGTTTGCATCCAAAGGGAAAAATACACCGTTTGACGGATGGGAAGTTAAGGGAGAAGTCTGCTGTACATTAGCAGACGGAAAGATCGTATACGAAAAATAAGGAGACGGACAGCATGTTCTGTCCCTTTTTAGAGAACAGGGAGGAAGAAAAAATGATCAACAAACTGGTAGCAAAAATCAAAGAAACAAAGGCACCGATCGTGGTGGGACTGGACCCGATGTTAAACTACATTCCGGAGCACGTGCAGAAAAAAGCATTTGCTGAATTCGGAGAGACACTGGAAGGGGCGGCAGAAGCAATCTGGCAGTTTAACAAAGAGATTGTGGACAAGACATATGATCTGATTCCGGCAGTGAAGCCGCAGATCGCGATGTATGAGCAGTTCGGAGTTCCGGGAATCGAGGCGTTCAAAAAGACAGTGGATTACTGTAAATCCAAAGATCTGGTGGTGATCGGAGATATCAAACGTGGAGATATCGGTTCTACTTCCGCAGCGTATGCAGTGGGACATCTGGGAAGCGTTAAAGTGGGAAGCAAAGAGTACGTTCCATTTGATGAGGACTTTGCAACAGTGAACCCATACCTTGGTTCTGACGGGGTGAATCCGTTCATCGATGTCTGCAAAGAACACAAAAAAGGTCTTTTTATTCTTGTGAAGACATCCAATCCGTCCAGCGGAGAATTTCAGGATCAGCTGATCGACGGAAAACCACTGTACGAGCTGGTTGGAGAAAAAGTAGCACAGTGGGGCGCTGACTGTATGGGTGACGAGTACAGCTATATCGGAGCTGTTGTAGGAGCCACATATCCGGAGATGGGAAAAGTGCTTCGCAAAGTGATGCCAAAATCTTACATTCTGGTACCTGGATATGGTGCACAGGGCGGACAGGGCAAAGATCTGGTACACTTCTTCAATGAAGACGGACTGGGTGCGATCGTAAACTCATCCAGAGGAATCATTGCGGCTTACAAGCAGGAAGCTTATGCAAAATTCGGAGCAGAGAATTTCGGAGATGCTTCCAGAGCTGCAGTTGAAGCGATGGTTGCAGATATCCAGGGCGCATTAGAAGCAAGATAAGTACCGGGGAGGAAGATTCATGTCTAAGAAACAGAAAATGACAGCAGTGGTCATCTCGCAGGAGAAGATCGCAGAAGATATTTACAGTATGTGGCTGAAAGCAGAGCCTGTGGCTGCAGAAGCGGTTCCGGGACAGTTTATTTCCATGTATACAAATGACGGAGCAAAACTGCTTCCAAGACCGATCAGTCTGTGTGAGATTGACAAAGAAAAGGGCGCTTTGCGCGTGGTGTACCGCGTGACAGGAGAAAAGACCGGAACAAAGCAGTTTTCACAGATGAAAGCGGGCGATTCACTGGAGGTCATGGGACCGCTTGGAAACGGTTTTGATCTGGAAACGGGAAAAGAAAAAAAAGCGCTGCTTTTTGGCGGCGGGATTGGTGTGCCGCCGATGCTGGAGCTGGCAAAGCAGTTAACAGCCGGATATCAGACCGAGTGTCAGCTTGTGATGGGATATCGAAGTGAGACGTTTCTGACAAAAGAGATGGAAGCAAATGGAACACTTTATATTGCGACAGAAGATGGAAGTACAGGAACAAAAGGAAACGTTATGGATGCAGTTGCAGCGGACAGTCTGGAAGCAGATGTGATCTATGCCTGCGGTCCGACTCCGATGCTGCGTGCGATCAAGCAGTATGCACAGGAGAAAGGAATCGAGTGCTACATTTCCATGGAAGAGAGAATGGCGTGCGGAATCGGAGCCTGTCTTGGATGTGTCTGCCAGTCGAAGGAAGTGGATGATCACAGCCATGTACACAACAAACGTGTCTGCAAAGACGGACCGGTATTTTTGGCAACGGAGGTGGAACTGTAATGGATATGCGGGTAAAGATTGCAGGTGTAGAGTGGAACAATCCGGTGACAGTGGCATCCGGAACATTTGGATCAGGGGAAGAATACAGTGAATTTGTAGATCTGAACCGTCTGGGCGCAGTCACTACAAAAGGAGTGGCAAATGTGCCGTGGCCGGGAAATCCGACACCGAGAGTTGCGGAGATCCACAGCGGAATGATGAATGCCATTGGACTGCAGAATCCGGGAATTGATGTATTCTGTAAGAGAGATATCCCGTTTTTGCGTCAGTACGATACGAAGATTATTGTCAACGTATGCGGAAGATCCACAGAGGATTACTGTGAAGTGGTAGAACGCCTGGCGAATGAAGATGTGGATATGCTGGAGATCAATATTTCCTGTCCGAATGTCAAAGAAGGCGGAATTGCATTCGGACAGAACCCAAAGGCAGCAGAAGAAATCACAAGAGCAGTGAAAAAATATGCAAAACAGCCGGTTATCATGAAACTGAGTCCGAATGTGACCAGCATTTCTGAGATGGCAAAAGCGGTAGAAGCCGGCGGGGCAGATGCTATTTCTCTGATCAATACTCTGACAGGAATGAAGATCGATATCAATCGGAAGACCTTTGCACTGGCAAATAAGACCGGCGGTGTTTCCGGTCCGGCCATTCATCCGATCGCGGTCCGCATGGTATATGAGGCGGCCAATGCAGTGAATGTGCCGATCATCGGTATGGGCGGAATCGAGACGGCTGAGGATGCCATCGAGATGCTCTTAGTCGGGGCGAGTGCAGTATCCGTGGGAACTGCGAATTTCTACAATCCGAATGTGACCATGGAGATTGTGGATGGCATTGCGAGATATATGGAACAGAACCATTTTGCAAGCGTGCAGGATATGGTTGGAATTGTAAAATAGCAGAACGAAAAAGGGTGTGAAAAAAGTGACACATCCTTTTTTCATGTGTGCGGACATTCCTTAAAGGATGCCGTAATTTGTTGTGACATAGTCGTAAAAGTTCTTTACGACAGGTGTCATATGGTGTGTTTTCAGAGCAGCCATATAAAACTTTCGTTCCCAGTCAGGGTAGGAGATCTGAATGATTTTTACATCCATTCTGAGAAGGTCTGTCATATATGGAACGACTGCCACCCCGAATCCTTTCGAAACGAAACCTGCGATTACGATGTCCTCGTCTATTTCATACGCAATCTGGGGCTTCACCTGTATTTTTTGAAACAAATTGTCAACAATACCTCGCAGACCGGAGGCCTGAGAAAAATAAATCTGGGGATAAGGAGCCAGTTCCTTCAGATTTATTGATTCGTGTCCGGAAAGCGGATGATTTTTCGGAGCGATCACAACAAGATCTTGTTTAGAAACAGGAATAAAATGGATATCAGGTTCATTCTCGCGTTTTGTACAAAAGACAATATCATATTTTTCATCTTTAAGACCTTCGAGCAAAGAAGCAGTAATGCCTGTGTGAAATTTGAACTGAATGGTCTTTTCTTTTTGTTCTTCTAAAAATCGATGTGCCATTTCGGGCAAAAATCCTACACCCAGTGTTCGAAGAAAGCCTAATTCAATGACTCCTGCGCCCATTGCGATGTGACGCATATTTAAAATCCCTTCATCAAGAACGTCCAGTGATTTTTCTACATATTTCAAAAATTGAGATCCTTTCGGAGTGAGTACAGAACGCCGTCCCTGTTTTTCAAATAAAGTGCCCCCCAATTCTTGTTCTAATAAGGAGATAGAATGACTCAGGCTTGGCTGGGTAATGCACAATTGTTCTGCGGTTTTTCGAAAATGTCCGGTCTTTGCCAGCAGAGAAAAGTAGCGAAGCTGATATAAGTTCATATGACGATTCCTCCAGGATATCCTGGAAATTCTTAAGAAGTATGAAATGCAGGTAACTGAAGTGGAATATATCGTTCAGTGGGCAGAAGACAATCGAAGCTACGAACAGAAATACAAAGAACAGATGTGTTTTCATATGTGTGAGCTGTTTGGCGTTTCCCATATTAACTGTGGTCTGATGGAAACATATTCTGTGGAGCACACAGCTCAAAAACTGAAAGAATTATGCGGCAGAGCGGGCAGTCTTGTGATCGGAGTAGAACCGATGCCATACAGCGGCATTCCAAATGTAAAAAGAGCCTGGGAGATTGTAAAAGCAAGTGAATGTGAAAATGCAAAGATCATTCTGGATTCCTGGCACTGGCTCAGAGCAAACCAGCTGATCGATCTTTGTGTTCTGGAAGGAATTCCGGCAGATAAGATCGTTTCTGTTCAGATCAATGATGTATATGAGAGAGCGTATGCAGAAAATGTGTTGAGAGATGAGTCTATGCATGATCGTCTGGCACCTGGAACAGGATGTGGAGATACGGCAGCTTTTTGCAGAATGCTTAAGGAAAAAGGTGTACAGCCGCGTGCATTCGGAGTAGAAGTGATCAGTGACAGTATTCTTGCCCGGGGTGTTGAGGAAGCTGCAAGATTCAATTTTGAAAATACAAAAAAGTGCTGGAAAGTTCCTGGCCGGAGATTTTAGAAGCATAGAAATTGGGGAAGGAGAAAAGCAACGATGAAATTTGAGGCAATGTTTCAACCGGTCAAAATCGGAAATATGACAGTCCCTAACCGGTTTGTGATGAGTCCGATGGGAAATAATTTTGCGAATACAGACGGGAAGATGAGTGAACGTTCTGCAGCATATTACGGGGCGAGAGCAAAAGGCGGATTTGGATTGATCACATTTGAAGCAACGGTTGTCTACAAGGAGGCAAAGGGAGGTCCCAGAAAGCCGTGTCTGTTTTCCGATGATACCGTCAGCAATTTTAAAGAGGCTATTTTAGCCTGTCATAAGGAAGGGGCGAAGGTTTCCATTCAGCTTCAGCATGCAGGTCCGGAAGGAAACTCCAAGGTGACGGGGTATCCGTTAAAATCGGCAAGCAGTATTCCTGCCTCTGTGAAGACAGAAATCCCAAAAGCAATTTCTACGGAAGAATTGTACCGGCTGATCGAGGCTTACGGAGATGCGGCTTTGCGGGCGAAACAGGCGGGAGCAGATGCAGTGGAAGTACATTGTGCCCATGGATATCTTGTAAGTTCTTTTATCTCTGAAAGAACCAATAAACGGCAGGATGAATTTGGCGGATGCTTTGAAAATCGTATGCGTCTTCCAAAACTGATCATAGAAAATATCCGTAAAAAAACAGGTGGAACACTTGCTGTAATCTGCAGAATCAATGGTTCGGACGATGTGGTGGGAGGTCAGACACCGCAGGATGCAGCTGCAGTTGCATCTTATCTGGAAAAAGAATGTGGTGTAGATGCGCTTCATGTATCGAGAGCAGTGCACCTGCATGATGAATATATGTGGGGGCCAAGCGTTCTTCATGAGGGATTCAGTTCTGGCTGTGTGACAGAAATCAAGCAGGCGGTTAAGATCCCGGTGATTACAGTAGGACGTTATACGGAACCACAGTATGCAGAGCTGATGGTAGAAGAAGGAAGGGCGGATCTGATTGCTTTTGGCCGTCAGAGTATCGCAGATCCTGAGCTTCCGCGAAAGGCAAAGGACGGAGAACTGGAATTACTCCAGCCGTGTATTGGATGTCTGCAGGGATGTGTGCCAAACATGTTCCGGGGAGAAGCAATTACTTGTCTGGTCAATCCTCTGGCAGGAAGAGAAGCCGAGCTTGATCTGGCAGAACAGAAGAAAAAAGTTGTCGTTGTCGGCGGAGGACCGGGAGGTTTATATGCGGCATATGTATGTGCGCTTCTAGGACATGATGTGACTTTATACGAAGAAAAAGAGATGCTTGGCGGAAATATGCGTCTGGCAGCTTATCCCCCGGGAAAAGGATGTATTAATGGCATGATCTGCAGTTACATCAACAACTGTAAGGCACAGGGAGTAACGATTGAATTAAATACGTCCGTAACACCGGAGCTGCTCCGGGAGAAAAAGCCGGATGCGGTGATTGTTGCCACAGGTTCCAAACCTCTCATGCTGCCGATTCCGGGAATTGAAAAGACAGTACATGCAGCAGATGTACTGGAAGGAAATGTAAAACCGGGAAAACGTGTTCTGGTAGTCGGAGGCGGCATGGTAGGATGTGAAGTGGCGGATTTCCTTGGAGAACTGGGACATCAGGTATCAATTGTGGAACTCCGTGACGAATTAGGCGCAGATGTGATCCCGGAACATAGAAAATTCCTGATGAAAGAACTGAATGAGTATCAGGTACAGGGGATTACAGGTGCAAAAGTGACAGAATTTCATGAGGATGGTGTCTCTTATGTTCTGGAGAATGGAACAGAAGGTCGTGTGGAGCAGGTGGATACTGTGGTGCTTGCAATGGGATACCGTAATTATGATCCTCTGAGCCAGGAAATCAAAGTATTTGCAAAAGAAGTATTTGTGATAGGAGATTCAGTTCGTGCGCGAAGAGCGATGGATGCTACGAAGGAAGCATTCGAAACAGCAATGATGATTTAGGAAAGAAAGGAGAATTGTTATGGAGATTAATGGAAGAACAGGATTTTTTTGCCTGATCGGTTCACCGGTAGGACATTCCGGTTCACCGGCAATGTATAATTACAGTTTTCAGAAGACAGAACAGGATTATGTTTATCTGGCATTTGACGTGGATCTTGACAAGACAGAAGAGGCAGTCAGTGCGTTGAAAGCACTTGGATGTAAAGGGGTTAATGTGACCATGCCATGCAAGACAAAGGTGGCAGAGCTGGCAGATGAGCTTTCTGACGCAGCAGAACTGATCGGTGCCTGCAATACAGTTGTGGTAAAAGACGGAAAGCTTCATGGACATAATACGGATGGAATCGGATTTGTGAGAAATCTCAAGGAGCACGGTGCAGATGTAAAAGATAAAGTGATCACTGTTATGGGTGCAGGGGGAGCAGCTACTGCGATCCAGGTTCAGGCCGCATTGGAAGGGGCAAAGAAGATTTATATTTTCAATTGTAAGGATAAATTTTATGCGAATGCAGAAAATACGGCAAGAAAAATTGAAAACAAGGTTCCTGGTGTAACTGTAGAGGTATATCCTTTGGAAGACAGCCAGAAATTATATGAAAAAATCAAAGAAAGTGATATCCTTGTGAATGCAACCAAGTCAGGAATGAAACCGGCAGAGGATGAGTCGTTGATCAAAGATGTATCCGTATTCCAGCCGGATTTTGTAGTTGCAGATGCGGTTTATAATCCAAGAGAAACAAAACTGATTCGGGAGGCAAAAGCAGCAGGCTGCAAAATTGCACTGGGCGGAATTGGTATGCTTCTATGGCAGGGCGAAGCTGCTTTCCGGATTTTTACAGGAGAGAGCATGCCTACGGAGGAAGTGTATGAAAGATTTTTTCGAGGATAAGGAAAAAAGGATTCCGGGCAACATGGAATATGATATAGAACAAATCAGAAATGAGCTTGGAAAAGGAATGAACATCGAAAAAATAGCAGAGAAACTGAACTTAGATCAAGCGTATGTTGAATTTTTGTTTTGGTTTGGAATTTTATAAAAGTGTGAAACGTCCTTTCTGGTGAACTGTCCGGTGGGAGATTATCCGTGATATGAGTAGTCTCCCTGTTTTTATACGGGCAGCTTCCGGGAAGAAAATTCAGGAGATTTTAACTGCGGCTGATAAAAAATTGAAATAACCGAAAAATTATGATAAAATTGAGAAGATTTAACAGATTACAGGGGCATACAGATGTCCATAAATATGGAGGTTTAAGGAAGATGGAAGCATACAAACAGGAATTTATTGAATTTATGGTAGACAGTGATGTATTAAAATTTGGAGAGTTTACATTGAAGAGCGGAAGAAAATCTCCGTTTTTTATGAATGCAGGCGGATATGTAACAGGTTCTCAGCTGAAAAAGCTGGGTGAGTATTACGCGAAGGCAATTCACGATAAATACGGCGATGACTTCGATGTGTTATTCGGACCTGCTTATAAGGGAATCCCGCTTGGAGTTGTAACTGCAATCGCATACAGCGAATTATACGGAAAAGAAGTGCGTTACTGTTCAGACCGCAAAGAAGAAAAAGATCACGGTGCAGACAAGGGAAGTTTCCTTGGAAGTAAATTAAAAGACGGAGACCGTGTTGTGATGATCGAGGATGTAACAACATCCGGAAAATCTATGGAAGAGACAGTTCCGAAAGTAAAAGGTGCTGCCGATGTAGAGATCGTCGGACTGATGGTGTCATTAAACCGTATGGAAGTCGGAAAAGGCGGAGAAAAATGTGCATTGGATGAAGTGAAAGAGCTGTATGGCTTTGACACCGCAGCAATCGTAACAATGGAAGAAGTCGTAGAACACCTCTACAACAGACCATATAAAGGAAAAGTGATCATTGATGATACATTAAAAGCGGCAATTGATGCATATTATGAAATGTATGGTGCAAAGTAAGCGGGGAGTGAAAGAAGATGGAGAAGGCATATAAAACAATGAGTCAGGCAGGAGCAGGAAGCATTGTGATCGGAATCATTACGATCGTAA
>OHAM01000240.1_pt1 | contig 40500 bp, 28 predicted proteins | sample 1577161 | NCBI WGS metagenome assembly OHAM01 (sample SAMEA3541583, study PRJEB24748) | human gut metagenome | biome: human gut; feature: human-associated habitat; material: faeces | place: China | collected 2012
CCGATCGGAATTCTGATGTCCATCTTCATGGCACGCTTTTGCCCGGAAAAATTACATAAAATATTAAAACCAATCGTAGACTTACTGGCAGGTATTCCGTCTATCGTCTACGGTTTCTTCGGACTCGTTGTTATGGTGCCATTTGTGAGAGAACATTTCAAAGGAAACGGTCAGAGCATCTTAACCGCAGCACTATTACTTGGAATTATGATACTGCCAACTATTATAAGCGTTGCAGAGTCATCTATCCGTGCCGTGGAGGAAAGCTACTACGAAGGTGCGCTTGCACTCGGCGCAACACATGAGAGAAGTGTGTTCACGGTCGTTGTTCCGGCAGCAAAATCCGGTGTGTTTGCAGCGATCGTCCTTGGCGTCGGCCGCGCACTTGGTGAGACTATGGCAGTTATGATGGTTGTCGGAAACCAGGCGAGAGTGCCGGACAGCATTTTCAAAGGTGTGCGTACTTTAACGACCAATATCGTACTGGAAATGGGATATGCGACAGACCTTCACAGGGAAGCACTGATCGCAACAGGTGTTGTACTGTTTGTCTTTATCCTGATCATCAACGTGTCGTTTTCCATTTTAAAGAGAAAAGGAAAGGAGTAAGGCAGTATGGAAAAAAATATCACTCCGATCAATCGGTTATCATGGAAAGACAAAATGAAATCATACACAAAACATCCGGGTTCCTTTATATTAATGCTTCTGGTGTTACTGTCCGCAGTGATCACGGTAACGGTGCTGGTTTATCTGGTGGGCTACATTTTGGTCCACGGCGTTCCGTATTTAAGACCGAGCCTGTTTTCCCTGACTTACAATTCGGATAACGTCTCTATGATGCCGGCAATCATCAACACCGTGACAATGGTATTACTGGCGTTGCTGTTTTCGGTTCCATTTGGTATCGGAGCTGCAATCTACTTAGTTGAATATGCAAAAAAAGGAAATAAATTAGTGGAGCTAGTGCGTATCACAGCAGAGACACTGACCGGAATCCCGTCAATTATCTATGGTCTGTTCGGTATGCTGTTTTTCGTGACAGCGTTACATTGGGGATATTCCATGTTAGCCGGTGCCGCAACACTTGCAATCATGGTACTTCCTGTCATTCTGAGAACGACAGAGGAAGCACTTTTATGTGTGCCGGATATGTACCGCGAGGGAAGCTTCGGACTTGGCGCAGGAAAACTCCGGACTATTTTTAAAATCGTGCTTCCGACCGCAATCCCGGGAATCTTATCCGGTGTCATCCTCGCAATCGGACGTATCGTAGGCGAGACAGCAGCACTGATCTACACAGCCGGAACAGTTGCAGAAGTGGCAGGCGTTATGGATTCCGGCAGAACACTTGCAATCCATATGTATTCGCTGTCGAGAGAGGGACTTCACACGAATGAGGCATATGCAACAGCGGTCGTTCTTCTGGTAGTTGTATTGCTGATCAATGGTTTATCTTCCCTGATCGCAAGAAAATTAGAAGCTGCTACGAAGTAGGCATATAACAAAATTAATCAATGACGTATTGGAAATATATAAGAGCAAAGATACACAGTGATTTAAAATAGAAGTTAAAACGAGGAAACAATATGAGTGAAAAATTTAAAATTTCAAACCTTGATCTATATTACGGTGACTTTCATGTCTTAAAAGATATCAATATGAGTATCGAGGCAAATGAGATCACAGCTTTCATCGGACCTTCCGGCTGCGGAAAATCCACTTTTTTAAAAAGCTTAAACAGAATGAATGATCTCGTGGAAGGCTGCAAGATTACAGGAAATGTCCTGTTAGACGGCGAAGACATTTACAAAGGCATGGATGTCAACCTTTTAAGAAAAAGAGTCGGCATGGTATTCCAGAAACCAAACCCATTCCCAATGAGCATTTATGACAATATCGCATACGGACCAAGAACCCACGGCATCCGTTCCAAAGCAAAACTAGATGAGATCGTGGAAAAATCCCTGCGTGATGCGGCAATCTGGGAGGAGGTAAAAGACCGTCTGAAAAAAAGTGCACTCGGTATGTCCGGCGGACAGCAGCAGAGATTATGTATTGCAAGAGCATTAGCAGTAGAACCGGAAGTCATCTTAATGGACGAACCGACTTCTGCACTCGATCCAATATCAACATCCAAGATTGAGGATCTTGTCATTGAACTGAAAAAACAGTACACCATCGTCATGGTCACACACAATATGCAGCAGGCTGTGCGTGTTTCCGATAAAACCGTATTCTTCTTATTAGGAGAGGTGATCGAGGCTGGTGAGACAGAAAAATTATTCTCAATACCACAGGATAAACGTACCGAGGACTATATTACAGGACGTTTCGGTTGACATAAATAAAAAGGAGAGAATGATATGAGAAATCGATTTGACAGACAGTTATTAGAATTAAATAATGAATTGATCCAGATGGGAAGCCTGATTGAGCAGGCGATCGAGATGGGGATATCCGCACTGGTAAAGCAGGATGTAGAGAAAGCAGAGCAGGCGATCAAATTTGACGTGGAAGTAGATGAACAGGAAAAGACGATCGAATCTCTCTGCATGAAATTATTATTGCAGCAGCAGCCGGTCGCAAAAGATCTGCGACTGATCTCAGCAGCACTGAAAATGATCACTGATATGGAGCGAATCGGCGATCATGCAGCAGATATTTCAGAGATGACCATTTTAATGGCAGATTCCGATTATGAGAAAAGTGCGATCAACATGGACGTCATCAAAGATATGGCAAAGGAAACAACGGACATGGTCATCAAGAGCGTGGATGCTTTTGTAAACAAAGACTTAGATCTGGCACACTGGGTCATCAACCGGGATGATGTTGTGGATGATCTGTTTGATAATTTCAAAAAAGAACTGATCCAGAAGATCAATGAAAACGTAAAAAATGGTGAGATGGCAACCGATATGCTCATGGTTGCAAAATATTTTGAGCGAATCGGCGACCATGCGACGAACATCGCTGAATGGGTGATCTATTCTATCACCGGAAAGCATGAAGACGAGGAAAATTAATTTTTACATCTGAATTTCCCCCACAAGGGGGAAAACTCCTGATATTTTACACGGATTTTACATAAAGCCAACATAACATTTACATACTCTTTATAATATAAAAATTAAATTGAACCAGTCTGCTAGCATGCAGCGTGGATTCAGTGATACTTATTGGTTAAAATTCATGTAAGGGAGAAAAAAATGAATATTTTTGGAATTCTGACAATGATCGGCGGTCTGGCAATGTTCCTGTATGGAATGAGTGTTATGGGTGGCGGTCTTGAAAAAATGTCCGGTGGAAAATTAGAGCGTATCTTAGAGAGCCTCACATCAAATCCATTTAAGGCAGTACTGCTCGGTGCCGGAGTAACAGCCGTGATCCAGTCCTCATCCGCCACTACCGTTATGGTTGTCGGTTTCGTAAATTCGGGGATCATGAAGCTTTCCCAGGCAATCGGAATCATTATGGGAGCGAACATTGGAACAACGGTCACATCCTGGCTTTTAAGTCTGACCGGAATCGAAAGCTCGAATTTCCTGATCAGTATGTTAAAACCTTCGGCCTTTTCACCAATCCTTGCACTTATCGGTATCATCATGTACATGTCCGGCAAGGATAAAAAGAAAGACATCGGAGAGATCCTGCTTGGTTTTGCCATTCTGATGTTTGGTATGGAGACCATGAGCGATGCCGTAAAACCGCTCGCTGATGTGCCGGAATTTACCAATATCCTGACGATGTTCAACAATCCGGTATTTGGTGTGTTGGCAGGTGCACTGCTTACCGCAGTCATCCAGAGTTCTTCGGCTTCTGTTGGTATTTTACAGGCATTGTCTGTGACAGGAGCATTTACTTATGGTTCTGTTATCCCGATCATCCTGGGACAGAATATCGGAACCTGTGTCACAGCGATGATCTCAGCAATCGGTGCAAACCGTGGCGCTAAGAGAACCGCATTTGTGCATTTATACTTTAATATCATCGGTACTGTACTCTTCCTTACCTTATTTTATATTGGAAATGCAATTTTCCACTTTGAATTTGTAGGGGAAGTGGTAGGCGTCGCAGGAATCGCACTTGTGCACAGTATTTTTAATGTATTTACAACTGTAGTGCTTTTTCCATTCATTCACGGACTGGAAAAACTGGCTTACCTTACAATTCCGGAATCCGAGGAAGAAAAATCTGCAAAAGAAGATGTATTTGCAATTTTGGACGAGCGTTTTGTGAGCAGTCCTGCATTTGCGATCGAGCAATGTAAAACTTTAGTAAACCAGATGGCGGAGATCACAAAAAACAGTTTTATCGAGGCAATGGAATGTATCAAAGAACCTTCGGATCAGAAATTTGAGGAAGTGATTGCAAAAGAAAACCGCGTAGACGTGTATGATGATAAAATCAGCGCCTATCTGACGAAATTAAACAGCGGTGATCTTTCTTATACGGACAGCCTGCGGGTGACTTCACTTTTACACTGTCTGACGGATTTTGAAAGAATTTCCGATCATGCGGTAAATGTGGTAGAATGTGTACAGCAGATGCAGAAAGAGGACACAAAGTTTTCTAAGAAGGCGGAGGAGGAGATGAATATTTACTCCAAAGCCGTGCGGGATATACTAGAGAGAACGACAGGAGCGTTTATCAATACCGATATTCCACTTGCGCGCTCCGTGGAACCGTTGGAGGAAGTCATTGACAGTCTGAATAAAACGGTAAAAAAACATCATATGAAGCGTCTGCGCAAGGGAAAATGCACGATCGGACTTGGACTGGTACTTTCGGATCTTGCCATGAACTACGAGCGTGTGGCCGATCACTGCTCCAATATCGCAGTATATATGATGCAGTTAAATGATACCGGTCTGGAGGAGCACAGTTTTACAGAGCAGATGGATGAAAAAGAGAGTGCAGAATTTACAAAACTGGAAAATGAATTTGAACAGAAATATGAGATAGATTAAATCTGGGAGAAAACGGCTATGGCAACAATCTATATTGTAGAAGACGATGTGAATATCCGTGAGATTGAGCGCTATGCATTAAAAAACAGCGGATATAATGTAGAAGAATTTGAGTGCGGTGCAGATCTTTTTAAACGTCTAGAGAGCAAAGTCCCGGCTCTGATCTTGTTAGACATTATGCTTCCGAATGAGGATGGACTTGATATATTGACAAAGATCCGTGCAGACAAAAACACAGCAAAAGTGCCGATCATCATGGTAACTGCCAAAACATCCGAACTCGACAAAGTAAAAGGATTAGACCTTGGCGCAGACGATTATATTTCCAAACCATTCGGCGTTATGGAACTTATTTCCCGCGTGAAGGCGCTGCTCCGTAGAACAACAGACACGCAGGAGGAATCGCAGATCGCATACGAGAACATTCTGGTGGATAATGACAAGCATGCAGTTTACGTGAATGGGGAACTCTGCGAACTGACCTATAAAGAATTTGAACTTTTAAAATACCTTGTCATCAACAAAGGAATCGTGCTGTCGCGTGATAAGATTATGAATCAGGTGTGGGGCTTTGACTATGAGGGTGAGAGCCGTACCGTGGATATGCACATCAAAACCTTAAGACAGAAGCTTGGTGAAGCCGGAAGCCACATTAAGACCGTGCGGAATGTCGGTTATATGGTGGAGTGAAATCCGTTAAGGAGCTGAAAAATGCAGGACAGACGTAAGACGGTGATAGGATGAAAAAGAAAATCAACAGCAAATTTATGCTGATCTCAGCAATTGCAATTATTGTCATGGCGATCTGTGCCATGGTGCTTTTTTATGATATATTGAAAAAACAGATTTTTGACGATCTAAAGGCAAATGCCCATGTGATCTCCATGATGAAACCGGAGGATCTGCCGGGTGAGATCAACTATAATCTGAATAAGGATGGGCTGCGTATCACGCTGATCAATGAGGATGGAACCGTCATCTATGACAGCATGGAAGACGAGTCGAAGATGGAAAATCACAGGGAACGACCGGAGATCGCTTCTGCATTGGCAGCCGGAGAGGGGCGTGCAATGCGGAAATCGACTACGTCCACAAAACATACTTTTTATTATGCAATGAGAACAGATGACGGAAAAGTTCTGCGTATTGGAAAAGACAGTAACAGTATCTATAGTCTGATCATCAAGATGGTATATCTCACGTTGTCTGTGGGATTCTGTGTATTTGTATTGTGCACAGTCCTTGCACACAGGCTTACCAGGCGTCTTGTGGCACCGATCGAAAAGATGGCGGACAATATTGTGCTGTTAGAAGAAAATGATGTTTATGATGAGATGAAACCATTTGTCGCAACGATCAAGCAACAGCATGTGGATATCTTAAAACATTCCCAGATGCGTCAGGAATTTACTGCGAATGTTTCCCACGAATTAAAGACACCGCTCACTGCGATTTCCGGTTATGCAGAACTCATTGCAAGTGGAATGACAAGCGGGGAGGATACCATTCATTTTGCCACGGAAATCCATAAGAGCGCAGAACGTCTGCAATATCTGATCAATGATATCATCAAGCTTTCCGAGTTAGACAGCGACGACACAAAGATAGAGTTTGAGACGTTAGACCTCCATGAGATGGCGTTAAACTGTCAGGCAATGATGGAGATCTCGGCGGAAAAGAACGAGGTGACGGTGGAAGTACAGGGAGATTCTGCCGAGATCAGGGGAAACAGAAACCTGATCGACGAACTGATCTACAATCTGTGCAGCAATGCGGTGCGTTACAATAAAAAGGGTGGAAAAGTGACGATTATTACGCGCACGGAGAACGGACATCCGACGCTGACTGTAAAAGACACAGGGATCGGTATCCCAAAAGAAGCGCAGAAGCGGGTCTTTGAACGTTTTTACCGCGTGGACAAGAGCCGTTCCAAATCGACCGGCGGCACAGGACTTGGGCTTGCCATCGTAAAGCATATCGTGGCGCAGCATGAGGCGCAGATCTCTCTGGAAAGTGAAGAGGGTGCCGGTACGGAGATTAAAGTTGTGTTTTTAAAATAAATTATGAAAGATGAGCTTCTGATTTTATATCGGAGGCTTATTTTATATAAAAACGTGAAAAAATATGTGATTTAGCTGTGAAAAACGTGATAGAAACATATAAAAAGATCAAAAAAACGTGAAAATTAAAATTCAAAGAAAAAACTCTAGCTGTCTTTTCTATTTTTGTGTTATTATAGAAAGACAGTCATAACGACAGTACGAATGAAAATGAAAGGACAGAGTAAGTAGTAATATGTTTTCCGTATCAGACATTAAAGAGACAGTATATCCGGCGGCGTACCGGAGAGGGAAAGAGCTGTATGAGACGGCGGGGGTTTTTGATTTTTCCTATGAGTTGTATTTAGTGGATGAGCTGCCAGTGGCAGATGTCAGGGCAAAAGTTCGTGGAATCAATCAGGAGTATTATGAAGTGACAGCCACTATCGACGAGGAGTTCGGGGATGTGACGAACTGCAATTGTGGATGTGAGGCTTTTTATAATTATGAGGGAATGTGCAAGCATTGTGTTGCAATGCTTTTGAATTATGTAAACAAGAGAACTCCAATTGAGATTCTCAAATTAAAGAGAGGTCAGAGCACAGAGACACCGGAGGAGGGGAAACGTCCGGTGGGAAAACTGGAGACGGCGGCACCGTTGAAAAATCTGCTGAGCCAGTATTCCATGCGTGCAACATCCAAATATATGCTGCCGGAGACCATTTACGGCAAGGTCGAGTTAGAACCTTACTTTGAGATGGATTACGGCTATGCAAGACTGGAATTTAAGATCGGAATGGAGACAAAGTATGTGTTGAAAAATATTTCTGCGTTTTTACATTCCGTTCATGTCAATGAAAAAGTGCATTATGGAAAAAAACTGGATTTTTATCATCATATGGAGGCATTTTCGGAGGATGCAAAGCGCCTGATCCGTTTTATGCAGCAGCAGGATGATGATAAAAAGCGCCAGAGCAAGTTCCATGCATACTATGCCTACACCGGCGGCTATGAGCGTACAATGGAGTTAGACGGTGTCGGAATCGATCGTTTCCTGGAAGCTGTGAAGGGAACACCTTTTCATGCGACGATCGGTTACGATATGAATGAAAGCTATATTTACAATGGAACAAAGCGCAAGCCAAAGCTCACGTTAAAGGGCGGAAGCACAGGTGCGTTTTTATATATGGAAGATCTGCCGATGATCGAGGGCGAGAAGTATTACTACTTTTATGAGGACGGCGAGATTTTCCTGGGCGAGCCTTCCTTAAAAGGAAAAGTATCGGATTTCTTCCAGTTTTTACACCGCCAGGTAGGGGGAGACTGCTACATTGCGGCTGAGGAGCTTGCGATGTTCTGCAGGGATCTTCTTCCGATGGTGCGTGAGAGCTTTGATGTGATCTCAGAGGGATTCGACGAGGCACTTTACGTTCCGCCGAAGCCGGAATTTGAGCTGTACTTAGACCGTCAGGCAATGGATGTGGTTGGCGCGAAGCTGGTCGCAGTCTATGGGGATAATAAGTACAACGTGCTTGCCAAAGTAGAGCCGGGCGAGGTGCGAGATCTGTCGGAGGAGCTGCGCATCAAGAGCCTTGTGGAGCCATATTTCAATGAATATGACCATTCAAAGACATTTTTTGTCATTGCAAAAGACGAAGACCTGCTCTATCAGTTAGTGGCAGGCGGATTGCAGCGGTTGAGCCATTTTATGGCAATCTATACGTCGGACAAGTTCCGCAACATGAAAGTGGTCAATGCACCGAGTGTATCGGTGGGTGTTTCCTTAAAGAGCGATCTTCTGGAATTAAAAATCCATTCCGACGAGATGTCCTCCGAGGAACTGGCGTATCTGCTTTCCAAATATGACAGAAAGAAAAAATACATCCGTTTGAAAAATGGTGACTTCTTAGACATCAAAGAGGACGGTATCAGTGCACTTGCAGAAGTTAGCGAGGACTTACAGCTTACCGAGGCAAGTCTGAAAAAAGGAACCGTTGTGATCCCGAAATACCGTGCCATGTATTTGGACGCAGCGTTAAAGAATAACCAGTTATTGTCGATCGAGAAAAATAAAGAGTTCAAGGGCATGGTCCGCAACATGAAGACCATTGAGGACAGCGATTACGAAGTGGTGGATTCTCTGAAAAATGTGATGAGAAACTATCAGAAGAATGGTTTTCTCTGGCTGAAAACTCTGCGGGAGAATGGTTTTGGAGGAATCCTTGCAGACGATATGGGACTTGGAAAAACACTTCAGGTCATCAGTCTTCTTCTCGCAGAGAAACAGGACTATGATTCCGGGGAAAAAGAGCGCCGCCGCTCTCTCATCGTATGTCCGGCTTCCTTAGTTTATAACTGGCAGAAAGAAATTGAGCGTTTTGCGACGGAGTTAGAGACTGTGACGATCACAGGAAGTGCACCGGAGCGAAAAGACATCATCCGTCACACAAATGACGGACAAATTCTGATCACATCCTACGATCTTTTGAAACGTGATGTAGAGTATTATAAAAATATTGTTTTTGCCGTGCAGGTCATTGACGAGGCACAGTACATTAAAAATGCCGGAACACAGGCGGCAAAAGGCGTCAAAAAAATCACGGCAGCGTTTAAGCTGGCATTGACTGGTACACCGATCGAGAACCGGCTGAGCGAACTGTGGAGTATTTTTGATTATCTGATGCCGGGATTTTTATATACTTACCAGAAGTTCCGGGAAGAGATCGAGACACCGATTGCAGTCAACAAAGATGAGAATAAAATGGAACGTTTACAGCGCATGATCCGTCCGTTTATCCTGCGCCGGTTAAAAGGAGACGTTTTAAAAGATCTTCCGGAAAAACTTGAAGAAAACATATATGCGAAAATGGAAGGCGAGCAGCTTGCCCTTTATGATGCGCATGTGCAGCAGATGAAAGAGATGTTAGACGGCAAGAGCGAGGCAGAGTTCAAGTCCAACAAGATCCAGATCCTTGCAGAGCTTACAAAACTGCGTCAGCTCTGCTGTGATCCGGCACTTTTATTCGAGGATTATAAGGGTGAATCTGCCAAAGTGCAGATGTGTATGGATCTGATCGAGAATGCGGTAAACGGTGGTCACAAAGTACTGTTATTCTCCCAGTTTACGACCATGTTAGACCGGCTGGCAGAACAGCTTACAAAGCTTGGCATCAATTACTACATGCTTACCGGCTCTGTCAATAAGGAAAAACGTATGCAGATGGTAGAGAGCTTCAACAAAGACGACGTGCCGGTGTTCTGCATTTCCTTAAAAGCAGGTGGAACCGGATTGAACCTCACAGCAGCAGACATTGTCATCCACTACGACCCATGGTGGAACGTTGCCGTGCAGAATCAGGCAACTGACCGCGCACACCGTATCGGGCAGAAGAATGTCGTGACGGTTTACAAACTCGTCTCCCAGGGTACGATCGAGGAGAAAATCATTGATATCCAGGAGAAAAAGAAAAAGCTTGCCGAGCAGGTGCTAGAGGGCGAAGGCATGGATTCCGTGGTATTCACCAAAGAGGAGATCATGGAGCTGTTAGGTTAGAAGGTAACGCTGCATGGTGAAGAAAAAGAAAAGTTGTTTTGAATGGTCGAAGAGAAAACTTTTTTGCATCAGAGTAAAAACAGAAAACCCGATAAAAATTCTCAAAACACGTTGACAAACCCCAATTTATGCTATATATTTGTACAACAGTAGTTGGAAAATATAGTTTTTCCATACAAAAGAATAAATTCCGTGAGGGAGTAGTTCGCGTGGAGACGTGATTTGTCAACAAACCCGGTTTTATAACCTGGCAAATCTTAAAGAATGAGACTCATGTATGCCTGTTCCGGTAATACTATACCGGCAGGTATACGTGGAGTCTCTTTTTATTTATCTTTTTATGCGACTGAGAAAAGGAGAAAATTATGGCATTCATAATTGAGTTACTACTGATTGGAGTTGGATTATCCATGGACGCATTTGCAGTTTCGGTCTGTAAGGGTCTTGCCATGCGCAAGGTAAACAAAAAACAAGCATTGGTAATAGGATTATTTTTCGGAGGATTTCAGGCGCTCATGCCATTCATCGGCTGGGCACTCGGAACACAGTTTGAAAGTTACATTACCAATATTGACCATTGGATCGCATTCATTTTACTGGCACTCATTGGTGGTAAAATGGTGGTCGAAGGATTCAGACTGGAAGAAGATGAAACCGTGAAGGAACTGGATCCACCTCTTGATCTAAAGGAAATGTTCCTTCTTGCAATCGCAACCAGTATTGATGCGCTGGCAGTTGGAATCACGTTTGCATTTTTAAATTATCCGATCGTGGAATCCATTACGATCATTGGACTGACAACCTTTGTCCTATCCATTGTCGGTGTTGTTGTCGGGAATATGTTCGGAAGCAGATATCAGAAAAAAGCAGAGATCGCCGGAGGTATTATTTTAATCCTCATCGGTTTGAAAATTCTGCTCGAACACTTGGGAATTCTTGTATTATAAAGAAAAGAGGAGAGAAACATGGAGATTTTAAAGTCAGCAGTTATTTTAGTGATCGGATTTGTATTGCTCATCAAGGGAGCAGATTATTTCGTAGAGGGAAGTTCCTCCGTGGCGAAAAAGTTTAAGGTTCCATCCTTGATCATCGGTATGACGATCGTGGCAATGGGAACAAGCCTGCCGGAGCTTGCAGTCAGTGTTACCGCATCCATGGCAGGAAATAATACACTTGCAGTCAGCAATGTGGCAGGATCCAATATTTTTAATCTGATGGTAGTCTGTGGTGCCTGTGCACTGTTTGCACCACTTGCAATTGAAAAGAATACATTGATGAAAGAGTTTCCGTTTTCGATTCTCTGTGCCGGGTTGCTTGTAGTTATGGGATATTTTGGAATGTCATTAGGTCGTGTGGATGGTGTGATCCTGCTTGTGATTTTTGCCGTATACCTGTTCTGGATGATACAGTCTGCGAAAAAAGCAAGAACATCTGGTGATAAACTGGAAGCAGAAGAGGAAGCACTTGCCGAGGAAGAAATCAAAATCCTTCCGATGTGGAAATGCATAGTTTTTATTGTTGGTGGAATGATTGCAATAAAGTTCGGCGGTGACTTTGTAGTCGATGGCGCATCTGCGATCGCAGCCGGATTTGGCTTAAGCCAGACACTGATCGGTCTTACGATCGTGGCACTCGGAACCAGCCTTCCGGAATTAGTGACTTCTATCGTGGCAGCAAGAAAAGATGAGGTGGATATGGCACTCGGAAATGTGATCGGTTCTAACATTTTCAATATCTTATTAATCCTCGGTGTTGCAGCAGCGATCAGCCCGATCGCATTCCTCATGGAGAATATCATTGATATTATCATCCTGATCATCATGAGTGTGGTTGTCTGGGGATTTGCATGGACATCCAGAAAAATCAACCGCACAGAAGGTATTATCATGCTTCTTATGTATGCGGTTTATATGGTGTATATCTGCATGCGGTAAATTGTTTGTCTTTTTACATTGCCGCTTTTTGAGAGATATGTGATCGATAATTCATGAGTGAAAACAGGCGAATACAATTCAGGCATTATGTCGTCCCCATATTGTGTACACCGTGGAAAAAGCGTATAATACAAAGCACGAAATGGAAAGATATTATATACGGACGGAGGTAGTCAATATGTCATTTTTTGATGAGATGAAAGAGTCATTGGTGTCAGCAGGAAAAGATGTATCCCAGAAAGCGAAGGAAGTATCCGGTGTTGCCAAGTTAAAATTAGACGTAAAGTCCAAAGAGGATTATGTAGAAAAACAGTATGCAGAACTGGGACGTACCTATTTTGATGCACACAAAGATGATGAGGAAAATGCCGAAAATGAACAGTTCAAAGTGATCAAAGAAGCACTGGCAGAGATTGAGCGCATGAAAACGGAGATCTTAAATCTTCAGGGCGCAGCAGAATGTCCAAACTGCGGAGCAAGAATGCCACAGGGCGCATCTTTCTGCAGCAGTTGTGGAGCAAAAATGGCAGAGCCGGAGCATTTTACAGGCGAAGTTGTCGATGATGAGAAATTCGACGAATAAAGAAATGCATATCATTCGTTTACAGAGAAACGATGCACAGAAAATGTAAAATTCAATGCAATAGCACGGAAACACCGAAAAACCAATGTATTCATTGACTTTTCAGTATTTCCGTGCTATTTTATGAGATAGGCGTTCAGCGTCTGATGCAACAGGACGCGATAATGCATACGATTATTTTAATATAAAACACAATGAAAAAGAGAGTACATGAAATGGAACTCAACAGATCATCTGTGCAGATGGTCTTTGCAGAGAGGTTCCCGGGATATAGCAGGGCATCTGATGTTAACTCAGTAATATCAGATCCGCAGGATATCATGGTGCGAGGGAATGAGGGAAGCTTCATGGAACATGGCTTTGGAGTGGCAGGACTGAACGGATGCGGGAGCATTATGTATGCGATAAGTTCTGACGGGACCGCCTGTTATAGCGGAGATGTTTTTCAAATAGAAAGACATGCTGAGGTCTGTATTGTGAGATACAGATGAATTGAAGTGGTAACACGGAAATAATCCGTCTTCTAAGAGATTAGAGGGCGGTTTTTTATTACAGTCCACTTATTGCGCATGTGAACTGTAATAAAGATAATTATAGGTAATTGCGAAACTCACAGAAAACGTGAGGTAAGTTGTGAAAATGTGACAAAAGATTGAGAAGACATTGGGGAACCGCCGGTTCTTGCTTGGCAGTCATAGCGTTAGCTATGGCTGGCATGCTAGTACCGTTGCGAGTGACACATAGCGAGAGCGTGTCTTCGAAAATTTTGTTACATTTCCACAACATTCATAACATAAATAGAGTTTCGCAATTGCCTAAAAGATAATTAAGGAAAGAGGTAGTGAGAATGAGCAATAAAGGAAAGTATTATATGACAACAGCGATTGCCTACACATCCGGCAAACCGCATATCGGAAACACTTATGAGATCGTACTTGCAGATGCGATCGCAAGATACAAGAGAGCAGAAGGCTATGACGTATACTTCCAGACAGGAACAGACGAGCATGGTCAGAAAATTCAGGAGAAAGCAGAAGCAGCAGGAATCACTCCAAAGGAATATGTAGATAACGTGGCAGGAGAGGTAAAAGCGATCTGGGATCTGATGAATACTTCCTACGACAACTTTGTCCGCACGACTGACGAAGACCATGAGAAATGCGTTAAGAAAATTTTCAAAAAATTATACGATCAGGGAGACATCTACAAGGGAGCTTACGAAGGACTTTACTGTACACCATGTGAATCTTTCTGGACTGAATCACAGCTTGTAGACGGAAAATGTCCGGACTGTGGACGTGAAGTAAAACCAGCGAAAGAGGAAGCGTACTTCTTTAAAATGAGCAAATACGCAGACCGTCTGATTGACTACATCAACACACACCCTGAATTTATCCAGCCGGTATCCCGTAAAAACGAGATGATGAACAACTTCCTGCTTCCGGGCTTACAGGATTTATGTGTATCCAGAACATCCTTTAGCTGGGGAATCCCGGTAGATTTTGATCCAAAGCATGTTGTCTATGTATGGCTGGATGCATTGACCAACTACATCACCAAGATCGGTTATGATCCGGACGGATCTTCTGACTTGTTCAAGAAAAACTGGCCGGCAGACTTACATCTGATCGGAAAAGATATCGTTCGTTTCCATACTATTTACTGGCCGATCTTCTTAATGGCGTTAGATCTGCCATTGCCAAAACAGGTATTTGGTCATCCATGGTTGTTACAGGGCGGTGACAAAATGAGTAAGTCAAAAGGAAACGTGATCTATGCAGACGATATGGTAAAACTGTTCGGCGTGGACGCAACCCGTTACTTCGTACTTCATGAGATGCCATTTGAAAATGACGGTGTCATCACATGGGAATTAGTCATTGAGAGATTAAACTCTGACCTTGCCAACATTTTAGGAAATCTGGTAAACAGAACCATTTCCATGAGCAACAAATATTTTGAAGGTGTGGTAAGAAAAACAGGTGTGACAGCAGAAGTCGATGACGACTTAAAAGCAGTTGTAACAGCAACCAGAGATAAAGTACAGGAGAAAATGGACAAACTGCGTGTGGCAGACGCAATCACAGTCGTATTCGATCTGTTCCGCCGCTGCAACAAATACATTGATGAGACAACTCCATGGGTACTTGCAAAAGACGAGGCAGACCATGACCGTCTTGCAGAAGTGTTATACAACCTGACAGAATCCATTACGATCGGTGCAGGCTTACTGCACAGCTTCCTGCCGGAAACAGCAGAGAAAATCGTAAAACAGTTAAATACTACACTTCGTGCTTATGATGATTTAGACAAGTTCGGTTTATATGAGAGCGGAAACAAAGTGACAGATACACCGGAAATCTTATTTGCCCGTCTGGATGCAAAAGAGGTTATGCCGAAAGTGGAAGAGATCAAAGCAGCACAGAAAGCTGAATTTGAAGCAGAGCAGAAGAAGCTTGCAGGCGAAACCGGGGAAACAGAAGAAGCAGGAGAATCCGTGATCGATATTGAACCAAAAGAAGAAATCGAGTATGATGATTTTATGAAAATGCAGTTCCAGGTAGGTGAGATCATTGCCTGTGAAGCCGTTCCAAAATCAAAGAAATTACTCTGCTCCCAGGTAAAGATCGGAAGTCAGGTAAAACAGATCGTTTCCGGTATCCGCAAACATTACACACCGGAAGAAATGGTCGGCAAAAAAGTCATGGTATTAGTGAACTTAAAACCGGCAAAACTCGCAGGGGTCGTATCAGAGGGTATGCTGCTCTGTGCAGAGGATGAGAACGGTGAACTTGCATTAATGGTTCCGGAGAAGAAAATGCCAAGCGGTGCTGAGATCTGCTAGAAAAACAGAAATTAAGACACAATTAAGATTTCACTACTATAAAAATACTTTTTTTACTGATAAAATAAAACTGTTCAGACTGAGATAACGGTCGGACAGTTTTATTTTATTCATGTTTGTGGCAATGGACAGGTTTGTCCGTAAAACGGGAGACAGGCTGTTGAAAGAAAAATATTGGGAGGATAGAACATGCAGACTATTTTAGTATGTGACGATGATAAAGAAATTGTGGAAGCGATCGAGATCTATTTACAGCAGGAAGGGTTTCATGTATTAAAGGCGTATGACGGAGAGGAAGCACTTGAAATCTTAAAGAACAACGAAGTACATCTTCTGATCATGGATGTTATGATGCCGAAGTTAGACGGAATCCGCGCGACTTTGAAAATCCGCGAGAACAGCAGTATCCCGATCATTATTTTATCCGCAAAGACAGAGGACTCCGATAAAATCTTAGGGCTTAATATCGGTGCAGATGATTATGTGGAGAAACCGTTCAATCCGCTGGAACTGGTGGCAAGGGTCAAATCCCAGCTCCGCCGCTACACACAGCTTGGGAATGCAACAGAGTCCGGCGACAGTGTTTATACAGTGGGCGGTTTGAGCATCAATGATGATCTGAAAGAAGTGACGGTGGACGGCGAGGTGGTAAAGCTTACACCGATCGAATACAACATTTTGTTGCTTCTGGTGAAGAATCAGGGAAAAGTTTTTTCCATTAACCAGATCTATGAGAGTATCTGGAATGAGGATGCGATCGGCGCGGACAATACGGTTGCCGTACATATCCGTCATATCCGTGAGAAGATCGAGATTAATCCGAAAGAGCCGCGGTATCTGAAAGTTGTCTGGGGCGTAGGCTATAAGATTGATAAGAATTAATGTTTTACAAGTAAGGAGAACGATATGGAAAATCATCCTTATTCCTACGGAACAAAACTGACAGGACTTATTTTACATCTGTTTTTTACGGTAGTTCTGACAATCTCCGTTTTTCTGCTGGCGTCCATGCTGAGCAAAAATATTTTTGAACTGTCGGACATCGGAACAGAGGAGTTTTTGGATTCCGGTTATTATACAAAGTGTATTGAGAACAAATGCAATGATTTAAGCGACTATCTGCGCCTGCTGATCAAGGGCGAAGACAGAACTTCGGAGGAAAATAAACGCTATCTGCAGTACACGAATGAATTTAAAAATGATGACAGCAATTTCTGTTACTGGTACCGGATTGGTGAGGCGTGGTACACAAACCAGCCGGACACCGAGGACGGACAGGAATTTGATGCGGAAGCCGTGCTTATGGAAGCAAAGACCATGGGAAATTATCTCATTTATGATCTTGTGGATAAAGAGTTTGGCACGGATATTAATGGTATGGCGGATTACTTTTTCGGTGGCGGCAATCAGATGAACTGGCCGGCAGAGGACATGACGCTGATCATCGGAATTGATACAGAGCTGTCTGCGGTGGATGATATTTATGAGGCATCCCAGGAATACCAGCAGCTTCATCCGTGGATCAAAGTGTGCATTTTCAGCGGACTGGTCAGTCTCATGGGCTGGATCATCTCACTGGTATATCTGACGCTTGCAACAGGACGGCGCACAGGCGAGAGCCAGATCCATTTAAACCCGATCGACAAGATCAAGACGGAGATTTTAGTGGCTGCGTTTATTTTTGTAATGGTTGAATTTGTGATACTGATCGCAAAAGTAAACAGCGATGAGTGGGCAGTTTACGGCATTATCGTGGCGTCCGGAACGGTGAGCCTTGTGATTGACGGATTGTTCCTTGTTTTTTACCTGAGCATGGTGCGCAGGATGAAGGCGGAAATGCTCTGGGAGACAAGCCTTGCGTGCTGGCTGGAAAGAGGAGTCCGCAAAGTATTTGCCAAGAGAAAGACAACGGTGCGTGTGATCCTGTTGTTTGCCGGGCATATGGCAGTCTGCTTTATTCTGGCGGTAGGAGCCTTTTATTACCAGAATGTGATCGCGTTATTGTTACTGCTTTTATTTTCCGCATGGGAATGTTATATGATCCTGCGAAAAACAGTGGAACAGTACCAGATCCGGCAGGGAGTTGAGAAGATCCGTGACGGGGCACTCTCAGAGAAGATCGATCTGGAAGAATTGCACGGGGAAGAGAGAAGCCTTGCGGAAGCGATCAATAATATCGGCGAGGGACTTTTACATGCTGTGGACGACAGCACGAAAAATGAGCGCATGAAGGCAGACCTTATCACGAATGTATCGCACGATATTAAAACACCACTGACATCGATTATTAATTATGTAAACCTTATCAAACTGGAAAAAATCGACAATGAGCGTGTGCAGGGATATATTAAGATTTTAGATGAAAAGTCACAGCGGTTAAAACAACTGACAGCCGATCTTGTGGAGGCTTCGAAGATCAGCTCCGGCAATGTAAAACTGGATATGCAGGTCATTGACCTTGTGGAACTTGTTTACCAGACAAGCGGAGAGTTCAATGAGAAATTTGAGCAGAAAGAGCTTACGATCGTAACCAAGCTGCCGAAGACCGCAGTGCTGATCCGGGCGGACGGCAGACAGCTTTACCGTGTCATTGAAAACCTTTACAATAATGTTGCAAAGTATGCACTCGAAAAAACGCGGGTGTATGTTGACATTGCGTATGCGGAGGAAAAAGTCATTTTTTCCATTAAGAATGTATCGGAGCGGTCACTTGCAAGGGAAAACAGCAATGCAGGAGATCTGACCGAACGTTTTATCCGCGGAGACTCGTCGAGAACGACAGAGGGAAGCGGTCTTGGACTTTCTATCGCAAAGAGCCTGACAGTCTTAATGGGCGGAACATTCGATATTACAGTGGACGGTGATCTGTTTAAGGCTGCGATCAGTTTTCCGCAGTATGCAGATGAAAACAACAAGGCGATAGAACAGACAGATGCGGCAGACGAGACAGAATATGAGATTGAAGAGTTAGAACCAGGGGAGCAGACGGACGAAGAATGATAAAAGCAGTAATTTTTGATATGGACGGTGTACTGATCGATACGGAAAAATGGCTGAATGTTTACTGGCAGCAGGCGGCAAGGGAAGCAGGGTTTGCGGTGACAAGGGAGCACGGACTTGCAATCCGCAGTCTGGCTTCAAAGTTTGCAGGCCCTTATCTGCAGAATATATTCGGACCGGACTTTGACTATGAGGCGATCCGGGCGAGACGGAAACAGCTCATGAAAGAGCATATCGAGAAAAATGGGATCGAGAAAAAACCGGGCGTGGATGAGATCTTAGATTATCTCCGCGCAAAAAAGATCAAAACGGCGGTTGCGACAGCAACCGATCCGGAGCGCACCAGACAATACCTGACGCAGATCGGGATTTACGATAAATTTGATCAGATCGTGAGTGCAACAACTGTAAAAAACGGAAAGCCGGAGCCGGATGTGTATCTTTATGCATGTGAGCAGATCCACGAGAGACCCAAGGACTGCATTGCAGTTGAGGATTCGCCGAATGGGATTTTATCCGCATACCGCGCCGGACTGTCTGTTGTAATGGTGCCGGATCTGACAGAGCCGGACGAGGAGACAGCAAAGCTTTTGTATGCAAAATTTGACACACTTGCCGGATTGAAAACGATCATTTAGAAGAGAAAGAACTTTTGGGATTCCAGGAGTTCTTTTTTATGTAATAGGAAACCTGGTTCAAGGGATAAATAATTGATTTATTAAATTAGTGTATGAAAGCCTTGATTTTTACATGGACTATCTTTATAATTCATATAAAAGTGCGCAGAAAAGGCAGATGCAGAACGCATTGCCGGAGACTGGGATGGAGGAACGTATGAAATTATATGATAGCGGCGTTTACCTTGTAAACGGACAAGAGATTATGACAGATGCAGCCGAAGTACAGCAGAAGACCGGAAAAGCTGTTACGAAAGAACAGGCAGCAGGAAATACGATCGCTTATGGTATTTTGAAAAAACATAATACTTCAGGAAATATGGATAAGCTTCAGGTAAGATTTGACAAGCTTACTTCCCATGATATTACATTTGTAGGAATTATCCAGACAGCAAGAGCATCCGGATTAGAGCGTTTTCCAATGCCGTATGTTCTGACAAATTGCCACAATAGTTTGTGTGCAGTCGGCGGTACGATCAACGAAGATGACCACATGTTTGGACTTACCTGTGCGAAAAAGTATGGCGGAGTTTACGTTCCACCACATCAGGCAGTCATCCACCAGTTTGCAAGAGAGATGTTAGCAGAGAGCGGAGCCATGATCTTAGGTTCTGATTCCCATACTCGTTACGGTGCATTAGGAACCATGGCAGTCGGCGAAGGCGGACCGGAGCTTGTAAAACAGTTATTAAATAAGACATATGATATTGATATGCCGGGCGTTGTCGGTGTTTATCTGACCGGTACACCACAGAAGGGCGTAGGTCCTCAGGACGTTGCGCTTGCCATTATCGGAGAGGTATTCGATAAAGGCTACGTGAAGAATAAAGTCATGGAGTTTGTCGGACCGGGCGTATCGAACTTAAGCGTTGATTTCCGTATCGGCGTGGATGTTATGACAACAGAGACAACCTGCTTGTCTTCAATCTGGAGAACCGATGCAAAAGTACAGGATTTCTATGCAATCCACGGAAGACCAGAGGCTTACAAAGAGCTGAATCCGGGGGATGTTGCTTACTATGACGGAATGATCGAGATTGACCTTAGCCAGATCAAACCAATGATCGCAATGCCGTTCCACCCAAGCAACACCTACACGATCGAAGAACTGAATGCGAACTTAATGGATATTTTAGATGACTGTGAAAAACGTGCAGAGGTCAGCTTTGACGGAGCAGTCAAGTTAGATTTAAAGAGTAAAGTAAGAAACGGAAAGCTTTATGTAGATCAGGGAATTATCGCAGGCTGTGCCGGCGGTGGATTTGAGAACATCTGTGATGCAGCAGATATCTTAAAGGGTGCAAGCATCGGACCGGATGAATTTACCTTAAGCGTATATCCGGCAAGTACACCGATTTATATGGAACTTGTAAAAAATGGTGCAGTGGCAAGCCTTATGGAGACAGGTGCGATCGTAAAGACTGCGTTCTGCGGACCATGCTTTGGTGCAGGAGATACACCGGCAAACAATGCATTCTCCATCCGCCACTCCACAAGAAACTTCCCGAACAGAGAAGGTTCCAAGGTTCAGAAAGGACAGGTTGCATCGGTGGCACTTATGGATGCGAGATCTATCGCAGCTACCGCAGCAAACAAAGGATATCTGACCGCTGCTACAGACTTAGACGTTGATTATACAAAACCAAAATATTTCTTCGATAAGAAGATCTACGAGAACCGTGTCTTTGACAGCAAGGGCGTGGCAGATCCAAGTGTTGAGATCCAGTTTGGACCAAACATTAAGGACTGGCCAAAAATGAGCGCATTGCCAGAGCACATGGTATTAAAGGTTGTTTCCGAGATCCACGATCCGGTAACGACAACAGATGAACTGATCCCGTCCGGTGAGACATCATCCTTCCGTTCCAATCCGCTTGGACTTGCAGAGTTTGCACTTTCCAGAAAAGATCCGCTTTATGTGGGACGTGCAAAAGAGATCCAGAAAGCAGAGAAAGCAGTGGAAGCTGGTGAGTGTCCGGTAGAGGCAGTACCGGAATTACAGGCAGTAATCGATACGATCAAGACCGTTTATCCTGATTTCGGTGAGAAAGCGAGAAAAGAGAAAGGTTACGTAGGTTTCGGAAGCACGATTTTTGCAGTAAAACCGGGCGACGGTTCCGCAAGAGAACAGGCTGCTTCCTGCCAGAAGGTACTTGGCGGCTGGGCAAATATCGCAAATGAGTATGCGACCAAGCGTTATCGTTCGAACCTGATCAACTGGGGAATGTTACCATTCATTATTGAGAAGGGTGATCTTCCATTCCAGAATCTGGATTACCTTTTCATCCCGGAGATCCGGAAAGCAATCGAGGAAAAACAGTCAGAGATTCAGGCTTATGCAGTAAAGGACGGCGAACTGAAACCATTCAGTCTGCATATGGACGCACTTACAGATGATGAGCGCGAGATTATTTTAAAGGGCTGTCTGATCAATTATTACAGAGGTTAATTTTAAATTCTAAAAAGATAATAAAAACAGAGGACTGCTTAGTGACAGTTCTCTGTTTTTGCGTTAAAATAAACATATAAAAGCATGAATTTGTATTCTGGAAGCATAAAATGTGCTGGCAAAAAAGCAGACTTCAAGCAGGCAAAAAGGAGATCACAAGGTGGAAGAACAAAAACAAAACGAGCAGACACAGACACCAAAGACAAAAAAAGCAGATGAATTTCATTTGAAACAGATCACAATTATAGCGTTAGCTATTTTTATTACGTTCTGTTGCTGTATTCTATTTTTCTTTATCATATACCGTTACAATGGGTTCGCAGATTTCTGGAAGAAACTGACTTACATTTTACAGCCGATCATTATTGGTCTGGCCGTGGCGTATCTCCTGAATCCACTGATGAAGCTCATAGATGGAAAGCTGTTTTCACTGCTTCGTAAGAAGATGAAGAGTGAGAAGAAGGCAAAAAGTGTATCCAGAGGACTTGCAATCGCGGGCGCATTATTATTTTTAGTGCTCATTGTTGTACTGCTTATTGCGGCAATCGTGCCGTCAATCATCCAGAGTATCCAGAGCATTATTACAACACTTCCGGCAGAAGTACGGTCACTCATCGACTGGATCAATGATTTTGCAAAAGGCGACAGCCAGATTGCAGATATTGCAGAGCAACTGATCACACAGGCAAGCAATTTCTTCGAAAACTGGATGAAAAACACCTTGCTTCCACAGGCAGAGATTTACATTTCTTCTATCACCAGTGGAGTAATCACCGGAGTGAAGTTTGTGATCAATATTTTAGTCGGACTGATCATTTCCGTGTATGTAATGGCAAGTCAGGAGAAGTTCGCAGGACAGGCTAAGAAGATCATATATGCAGTGTTTAAACCGGTCAGAGCTAACGTTGTTGTTGAGACAGTAAGAAAGAGCAATGAGATCTTTGGTGGATTTATCAGCGGAAAAATCCTTGATTCGGCTATCATCGGCGTGATCGCATATATTGTGCTCGCCATTATGAAAATGCCGGATACCATGCTGGTTGCAGTGATCATCGGAGTGACCAATATCATTCCATTTTTTGGACCATTTATCGGTGCGATTCCTTCTTTTATCATTATCGTGCTGCAGAATCCGATACAGGGATTGTATTTCATTATTTTTGTCATTATTTTACAGCAGGTGGACGGAAATATCATCGGACCGAAGATTTTGGGTGATTCGACCGGACTTTCTTCTTTCTGGGTTGTGTTTGCGATTCTGGTATCCGGTGGTTTATGGGGATTCCCGGGAATGCTGCTCGGTGTGCCGATCATGGCAGTCATTTATTACATTGTTTCAAAAGTTGTCACCTACTTTTTGAAAAAACGTGGTATTCCGGAAACAGAGATAGATTATGTAAACCTCGAACGCATTGACAAGCATACAAATCAGCCTGTTTATGAAGTGGAAAAAGAAAACAAAAAAGAGGATGAAAAACCGGCAGGGAAAGCATGATAATTTTTGACATCTATTTGTGCCTATGATAAACTTAAGGTTAACATAGACAAAGCGAAAAGGTACAAAAACAAGTGCCGTAGCATACGCAAAAATGCACAGTTTGAGGTGGCAGAATTGGATAAATATGAATACAAATTAAAGCTGGATCAGATGAAATCTCTCACAGCCGAAGGAAAATACGAAGACGCGGCTGAGATTGCAGATACGATCAACTGGCGTAAGATAAAGAATATTAATGCTCTGGTAAAAGTAGGGGAAATCTATGAAAAAGTAGGGCGTTATGATGAGAGCAAGGACGTTCTGCTGACGGCTTATGACAAGTCGCCAATCGGCAGAATGATCATATACCGTCTTGCTGAGGTGGCGATCAAGACAAAGAGCTTTGATGAAGCAAAAGAGTATTATCAGGAGTTCGTGGAGATCGCGCCGCATGATAATTTAAAATACGTTTTAAAATATGAGATAAGCAAAGCGCAGGGTGCAGATATCGGCACCCTTATTGGCATTCTGGAAGAATTGAAAGAACAGGAATATTCTGAGGAATGGGCTTATGAACTTGCATACCTGTATCACAAAGCAGGAATGAGCGAGAAATGTATCGAGGCATGCGATGAGCTGATCTTATGGTTTGGGGAAGGTCCATATGTGGAGCGCGCATTAGAATTAAAGATGCTATACCAGCCACTGACGAAACAGCAGGAAGACAAGTACCGCACATTCCGTCAGAGACATGACGGCGTTGTGGAAGTGAGACCGGAAGACCAGTTAGAATCCGGTGAGATCGTGCCGGAACCGGTACAGATCAAAGATGTGAAGATGTCCGCAGAACGTTTTAATACACAGAATCTGCAGGAAGAATTACAAAAAAGCATGCAGGAGATCATGAATGCCACAGAAAAAGAGGCAGTCAATGATACAATGGATAACATCAAGAAACTGGTAGAGGATATCCCATACCTCCAGATTCCATCCGAGAAAGAGGAAGTGCCGCAGGAAGAAGAAATTTACCAGCATATAGAAACGGATGAGGAGATTGACAATTCCTTAAAATCCAATTTTCAGGAGATGTTAGTGGATGAGGATGGACAGATGAGCCTTTATATGCAGGGAGGCAGAGTGGCAGAGCCGCAGGTATCCGGACAGATGAGCATTGAGGATGTGTTAGCAGACTGGGAGAAGACCAAGCGTGCCGCAGAGGCAGCACTTCAGGAAGCAGAGCAGAGAAAGTTGGAGTCTGCGAAGGCGAGAGCACTTCAGGAAGCAGAAGAACTGATGGGACGCCTTGCAGATGTCATTCCGATGTTAGATTCCGGCTTGACACCAAAGGATCTTTTAGATCAGAAATATCTGAGTAAGGATGGTCAGCCAAACGACAATGCGGTAGCAATGGTTACGAATATGAACCAGATTCTGCAGCAGGAGATTGACCGTCTGAATGATGAAAATGCACAGATGGATGAACAGCTTGCCGCTGTCGGAGCATCTCCGGTTGGAGATTATATGACAAACGTAGGAGATGCCACAGCAGAGAACATCGTGGCGGCAGGTGTGCAGGAGTTCATGACAGATGAAAAACTCCCGGAGATCGCAATGCCAGAGGGCTTAGACGATATCGACAGCAACTGGGACGAAGAAGACTTCGAAGAACTAGATGCCAATCTGCCACAGGAGACAGTAACCTCTTTTGCAGAGCAGACAGAGGGAACGGCGGAAGCTTTTGCTGATTATGCGAAAGTTGCAGCGGAGGATAGCAGCGATACACAGACTTCGGCAGAAGATGTGGAAGCTGCAATCTTAGCAGAAACAGCACGCCAGATGGCAAAGGAATCCGTAGAAAAAGAGGAATTACCGGAAATCGAACTGCCGGCTGATCTAGACCTTGGAAAAGAGGAGAAGGAAGAAGAAGTCCTTCCGACGATCGCAGAGCCGGAGACATTTGAGACACCGGATACGATCAACAAGCTTTCTAAAGAATTAAAAGAGATTTTTACATATTTTGTACCGATCAAGGGTATGGAAGAACAGCTCTGTCAGGCACTCACAGGTGCATCCTTACACCTGACAAAAGGAACGACAGCAGGAACCGGAAATATGATCATTCAGGGTGGTTCCGGAAGCGGTAAGACGGTACTTGCCACAAGCATGATCAAGGCTTTGCAGAAAGAAACCGGAAAACCAAACGGCAAGATCGGTAAGATCGAGGCATCTGCCTTAAACCAGAAGGACGTCGCAGCCTTATTGAAAAAAGTGGCAGGAGGCTGTCTGATCATTGAAAAAGCCGGAGATTTATCCAAAGAGACAGCGTTAAAACTCTCTCTGTTATTAGAGCAGGATAGAAGCGGAGTATTGGTGATCATCGAAGATACCAAGCATGGAATCCAGAAAGCTTTATCCAGAGATGAGGGGTTTGCAGCGAAGTTTTCCGAGAAGATCAATATTCCTATTTTTACAAGCGACGAGTTAGTTTCATTTGCAAAATCCTATGCAAATGAATTAGGTTACACAATTGACGAGATGGGTGTGCTGGCTTTATATAACAGCATCAGTAATATTGAGCATGCAGACAGGGAGACAACGCTGACAGAGGTAAAAGAGATCGTCGATAAAGCGGTGGCTCATTCAGAAAAGGGTGGTCTGAAAAAGGCGTTCAGTATTATTACATCCAGAAGATATGATGATGATGATTACATCATTTTGCGGGAGAAAGACTTCGACTAAAGAAGAAAGATCACAGAGAAGCTGTGATTTAGAGATAGAAGTAAAGAGGGGTAAGGCTTATGGCAAATTTTACGGAATTAGACCGTTATCTGTTCGGTCAGGCGACACATTACGAGATTTATCGGAAGCTGGGCGCACATTTTGCAGAGGTAAAAGGAGTTAAGGGAGTATTCTTCGACTTGTGGGCGCCGAATGCGCAGAGAGTTTTTATAATCGGTTCCTTTAATGGCTGGAACGAGACGGCGAATGAGATGGTGCGCTTAGAGCCGGAGACAATGGGAATTTTTGAACTGTTTATTCCGGGTGTGAAAGAGGGGGAATTGTATAAGTATCTGATTGAGACAAAAGACGGAAAACGTCTGTATAAAGCAGATCCTTATGCGAATTACGCAGAACTACGACCTGGAACAGCTTCTGCAATTGCAGATATTGATCATTTCAAATGGACAGACAGCAAGTGGATGGAAGAGCGCAAGGCGGAAGAGGATGTTTACGCACAGCCAATGGCAATTTATGAAGTTCATCCGGGTTCATGGAAACGTCATCCGGGCAGGGAAGACGACGGATTTTACAGTTACAGGGATCTTGTAACATATCTGATCCCATATGTAAAAGAAATGGGATATACACATATCGAGTTAATGGGTATTTCAGAATATCCGTTTGACGGTTCGTGGGGATATCAGGTAACCGGCTATTATGCACCGACCTCCCGTTATGGAAAACCTGAGGATTTTGCATATTTTATCAATGAGTGCCATAAGAATAAAATCGGTGTGATCTTAGACTGGGTACCGGCACATTTCCCGAAAGATGCACATGGTCTCGCTGAATTTGACGGAACCTGTCTGTACGAATATGCAGATCCGAGAAAAGGCGAGCATCCGGACTGGGGAACTAAGATTTTCGACTATGGCAAAAATGAGGTCAAGAATTTCCTGATCGGCAGTGCGTTAATGTGGGTGGAGCACTATCATATTGACGGACTTCGTGTAGATGCGGTTGCTTCCATGTTATATCTGGACTACGGAAAAGAAGAAGGACAGTGGGTGCGCAACCAGTATGGAGATAACAAGAATCTCGAAGCAATCGAGTTTTTCAAACATATCAACACACTGATCCTTGGACGGAACCACGGAGCAGTTGTGATCGCAGAGGAATCCACTGCGTGGCCGAAAGTGACAGGACCGGTTGAAGAAGATGGACTGAATTTTAGTTACAAGTGGAATATGGGCTGGATGCATGACTTCTTAGATTATATGAAGTTAGATCCATATTTCAGAAAGAATAACCACCATAAAATGACATTTGCCATGAGCTATAATGAGAGTGAACATTATATTCTCGTATTGTCGCACGATGAAGTGGTGCATTTAAAATGCTCCATGCTCAATAAGATGCCGGGACTTGGCAGAGACAAATTCCAGAATCTTATGGTTGGCTATGCGTTCATGCTTGGCCACCCTGGCAAAAAGCTTTTGTTCATGGGACAGGAGTTCGCACAGCTTCAGGAGTGGAGCGAGGCAAGAGAGTTAGACTGGTATCTGCTTGAAAACCCGGATCATAAACATATGCAGGACTGGGTAAAAGCGCTTCTTCATCTTTATCAGAAGAATCCATGCCTTTATGAATTAGACAGCAGCTGGGCAGGATTTGAATGGATCAATGCAGATGATGCAGACCGCAGTATTTACAGCTTTGTCCGCAAGAGCAAAGACGGCAAGAATAATATGTTGTTTGTATGTAACTTTACACCGGTTGCCCGACCGGATTACCGTGTCGGAGTACCGAAGAAAAAGACGTATAAGCTGGTATTAGACAGTGATTCTGCTGAATTTGGCGGAGAAGGAACCGAGAAACCGGTATCATATAAAGCAGTGAAATCAGAGTGTGATGGAAGAGCGTTCTCCTTTGCATATCCGCTTTCGGGTTATGGAGTGGCAGTGTTTAAATACTAGAGGATTGAAATTTAAAGGAGTCGGCTTGGAATAGCCGGCTTCTTTTATGTTCGATTTGTGCTGGTGATATGCCAAAATGATTGTGGCAGCATAGTGATAAGATGTCTACAAAACCATGAATAATGTGCCGGCGCCGATCAGAATACATCCGATCAGGGATTTTACCGTGAAATCTTCATGCAGGAACAGAAAAGCCAGAACCAACGTAATAACGACACTTAATTTATCGATTGGAACAACCTTGGATGCATCTCCAATCTGCAGTGCTCTGTAATAGCACAGCCAGGATGCTCCTGTTGCCAGTCCTGATAAAATAAGGAATATCCAGCTTTTTCTGCTGATCTGGGAAAGCCCAGTCTGCGCGCTTGTCAGAAATACCATTCCCCATGCCATAACGACAACAACCACGGTACGAATCGCTGTGGCAAGATTGGAATTGACACCGTCAATACCGACTTTGGCAAGAATGGAAGTCAGCGCAGCAAATACGGCGGATAATAAAGCGAAAATAAACCACATAATATTGTCTCCTTTTGATCTGTTCACAGATCAAGATATAAGTATATTATAGCACGTAACGAATATAACACCAGTGTGTGAGGTCAAGAAAACAGAAAAAATTCCGATATAAATAACAGTGAAAAGTATGATGATCCGGACAGGAGATAGAAATAGATGAGAGTAGAACAGCAGAATCAGATTTTAGAGGCAATGCAGAAGAAAGCGGGAACAGAGGTTAAGACGGCTTTCGGGATTGTGGCAGAAAATGCGAAGACGACAAAAAGTGTGAGTGGCAAGCAGACATCGGTGCAGATGAAAGATACGACTTATGCGAATCCTGCGAAGGAGGAGAAAAAGTCCATAGCCGAAAAGATTGAGGAAAGTTCCGAAATGGATGCATTTGACCGCAAGAATCAGATGGCGGTTTTATCGAATACGGCTTCGGAAGAAGACTATGCGAAGATGCAGGAGGAAGGTTTTTCTCTGGACTCCACAGATTCGCATACGATCATTACGGTGACGGACAAAATCAAAATGCAGCTTGCAAAAGCAGGAAAAGAAGTGTTCGGGGATGATCTTGATGCAGCAGAATTAGAGGTAATGACAGGAAGTGCAGCTTTAGCAAGCCAGTTGGAGCAGGCATTTAAAGATGCTGACCTTCCGGCAACGGATGACAATATTGCAATGAGTGTCGAGGCATTTGAACAGTTACAGATGTTACAGCCTATGACGGATGGTGCAATCAAATATATGCTGGATAACCAGTTACAGCCAACGATAGAGAATCTGTATATGGCGCAATTTTCCGGAAGTGCAGCGTATGCAGGACAGACGGCAGAAGATATGGAGGAACTGTCGGGACAGATTCAGAGTATGCTGGTTTCTATGGGGCTTCCGGTAAATGAAAATACAATGGCTGACTGTCAGTGGCTGATCCAGAATGAGATTCCGCTTACAGAAGAAAACCTGACTTACTATGAGGATTTAAAAGCACTGCAATTTCCGATGGATGCATCACAGGCAATGGAACAGATCGCAGATGCGATCACTGCGGGAAATATGCCAAAGGATGCAATGGTGGCAGAAGGTTACAGTCTGAAAGATCAGGCACAGCGTGCGGCAGATGTGATCAACAATGCCACAGAAGAAGATGTGGCTTATGTTGTGAACCATGACATGGAACTGACTGTGGATAACCTTGCCAAGGCAGCGGAAAACCGTGGAAAAGATACAGAGAGTGGTACAGGAGATCAGAACGCTTATACCGATAAGGGCTTAGAACTTCTCACTGCAAAAAGACAGTTAGAGGAAGCACGCTTAGCGATGTCTGCTGAGGCGAACTATGCACTTTTAAAGAAGGGCATATCTATTGATACAGAACCGTTAGTCAGACTGGTAGATGAATTAAAAAATATGGAGAACCAGTATTACGCGAATCTGCTCGAAGCGCAGGGGGCAGAGGCTTCCCCAGAGAATGTGGCGCTTTTTGCGGAGACAGCCGGAAAAGTGGAACAGTTAGGACAGGTTCCGGCTTATGTGCTCGGTATTCCGGATGCGGATGTTTCTACAATTGAGGGAGCTTATGAGCAGGGAAGCCAGATGAAATCTGCACTGGAAAAGGCAGGAGAGCAGTATGAGACATTAATGACAGCTCCACGTGCAGATATGGGAGATTCCATACAGAAAGCGTTCCGGAACGTAGATGATATTTTAAAAGACCTTGGCATAGAGGCAACGGAAGACAACCGCCGTGCAGTGCGTATCCTTGGCTACAATGGAATTGACATTACCGAAGAATCCATTTTGCAGATGAAAGCAGCTGATGAGGAAGTACAGCGGATGTTTAAAAATATGACTCCGGCAGTTGTCACACAGTTGATCAAGCAGGGAATCAATCCGTTGGAAATGAAGATCTCTGATCTGAATCGTGTCGCAGAGCAGATAAAAACAGAGGCTTCAAAAGACGAAAATCAGAAATTCAGTGAATATCTGTATAAACTGGAAAAAAATAATCAGATTACCGAGGAAGAACGGAGCTCCTACATCGGAATTTACAGGCTGATTCATCAGGTAGAGCAGACAGATGGCGCGGCAATCGGTGCATTAGTCAATCAGGGAGCAGAGATGACGATGAAAAATCTGCTGACTGCAGTTCGGTCATCACATAAAACGAGCCGCATGGATATTTCTGTGAATGACGATTACGGAGAGACAGAAACGCAGACAACGAGCACCAATTCTATTACAGATCAGATTGAGACTGCTTATCAGACGAACTGTATGCGTGATGCATCGGATTTTCTGACACCGGGCAGACTGCAGCAGGTATTTGATAAATATCCGGATTGGCAGAATATGACACCGGAGGAGTTCGCAAGGGCGCTTGCGGAGACAGCAGACACGGATGCGGCAGCGGAAAGTGAATATTTGCAGGAACAGATGCAAATGGTACAAAAAGCAGCAGCTGCTCCGGATGAAATATACCGGATCTTAGAGCAGTTTGATCTGCCAAATACAGCGCTCAATGTCAATGCGTTAAATGCGATGATGACAAACCGGAATCAGTTGTTCCGTCAGATCTTTGGTGAGGAAAGCACCAGCTCAAACCGGGATAAAAAGATTACGGCAGAGGATATAGAAGCTATAAAAGAGGATATCATTGAGGATTTTGGAGAGGCAGTTTCAGAGCCGGAAGCGTTAGCCGAAGTGCAGGAGACTCTTGGAAAAGTTGCAGAAAATGTAATGAAAACAATGATCTCCAGCGATGAAGTGACCAGCATTGATGTGCGGGAGATGCGTCTGATGCAGGCAAAACTATCCATTAACCAGACATTATCGAAAAAGGAACAGTATTCCATTCCGGTTCTGGTTGGGGATAAAGTGACCAATGTTTCTTTAAAGATTGTCCGCGGTGTGGAGACAAAAGGAATCGTGGATGTTATGTTAGAGAGTGAGATGGCAGGAAAAATCGCAGCGACCTTCCAGGCGAAAGAGGAAGGAATCAGCGGTCTGGTTGTGACTGACAGACAGGAGACCAGAGATCTTCTGGCAGATCAGATAGGAAATCTGGCGGCTTCCATTCAGGAGGGAAATACAGAGCCGGTGGATCTGCGGGTTGCAGTGGAAAAAGCTCTTGATCTGAATCATTTTTCTGGTGTTGCTACCGGAAAGAGTGGAAGTACCACTTCTGTCAATGATCCGGCAGCTTCTGCAAGTGAAGCAAATAAGGAGGGACAGTCCACAGAAGAAGAAAAAGAGGATTCTGTATACAAAGTGCAGACTGCCCGTTTATACCATATTGCGGAAGCATTTTTAAAAACGATCCGGGAATTTGAATAATTACAATGATCCAAGGTAAGTTTCAATGCCGGAGTAAATGGCATTTACTAATTTATCCTGATATTCCTCCTGCAAGAGCAGCTCAGCTTCGGCAGGATTACTTAAAAACCCACATTCTACGATAACCGTAGGTGTGGGTGTTTTTTTCAGAAGATAATAGCTTTCATTTGCTTTGGCTTCGCGGTGATTATCAGGATCAACCTGTTCGATCAGCGCGGACTGGAGAGTTTCTGCAAGTTTTTTTCCGGTTTCAGACTGACCATAGTAAAATACCTGTGCTCCCTGAATTTCCGGGGAAGTGTAACTGTTCTGATGAATACTTACGGTAAAGAGTGCATCAGAATCTTCGATAATCTTACAGCGAGTCTGCATGTCTTCGGCTTTTTTGTTGGTTGCACCGTCAGAATATAACCCTTGGTCGGTGTCGCGTGTCATGACCACCTTTATGTTATTCTGCTCTAAAAGTTTTTGGAGTTTTAAGGCAATCTGAAGGTTGATATCTTTTTCTAAAGCGTCATTGATTCCAATTTTTCCGGGATCATCCCCACCGTGACCGGCATCGACAACAATACACAAAGGCGCAGATCCTGCACGTTCACTCTGTACGAAAACAGCGCTTTTGCGTGCAAGAACAAAAGCACAGAGGAGGATGCACAGTCCCATAAGCAATTCTATCTTTTTTTTCATAAAAAAATCCCACAGTTTGTTTGTATATAGTATTCACAAACTGTGGGAGATATGAATGATCATATTTTAATTATATGGTTATGCATGAATATTTCATGCTCCAGTTTCAAAAATATTGAAAATTTAGTTAATATATTTAATAATCGTATCCCAGATAGAGGAATCTTCCATACCAAGCTTCCAGAAAGAACCACCGGCGAGATTGTAAGTATCCATAACGGTAAGTTTTTTCTCTAAAGAAGTAGCATCCTCAATCCAGATTTTGTAATTGACACCGCCATTCTGATATTCAACATAATTCTGTCCGATGTCGTCTAACCATACAGGCTGTGCTCCGTTTGCACTGATGAGCTTCTGTACTTCTGTCATATTCGTTGCATAGGAGGACAATGTATAGTCAACTGCTACGTCCGTCTCATCGGTTGCGGTTGAATCGGATTCAATTGGTGTTTCAGACCAGACTCTTGTATAAAATGGCATACCGAGGATTACCTGATCTGCCGGAACTTCCTTTAAAGTATTTTCTACACCGTCGGTTACAAAACCGATGGAAGCGACAGAGCCAGCCTCTGTGGAACCAGCGTAATGTTCGTCATAAGCCATGATCACAACATAGTCGGCAAAAAGCGCCTGTTCTGCACGGTTGTAAAATGCAGTGTAATCACTTGGAACATAATTGTCGACGGAGAGCACAATGCCGTTGTTTGCGCATTTTAATGATAATTCACGGATAAACTGAATATAGGAATTACCAACTGCCTCTGCGTTCAATGCCTCGAAGTCAACATTAATACCGTCTAAATTGTACTGGATGGCAGCAGAGATAATATTATTTGTCAGATTATCTCTTGAAGAAGTATGGGAAAGAACTTCTGCGGTGTTGACACTGTCGTTTTCCAGATTGCTGATCAGTGCCCAGACTTCAATTCCGTTCTGGTGACAGTAATCAACATAAGTGGAGCTTGCCAAAGAAGCAATGTTTCCGTTGTTGTCATTTAAGTAAAACCAGGTTGGAGAGAGAACATTGATTCCCTTTGTTTTCTGTAATATGGAAGCAAGGTTATCATTGGCTGACTGGTTCGTAACCTGGTGCCATGCCATATTGATCCGGTAATCTTTGGTGATATGAGAAAATTCTTCCGCCACATAATCGCTGGAAAGTGTTGTTGTGGAACTTGCACCAAGCTTGTTGGATTTGATATATCCGATGTAACCGTCTGCGGTTGCAACTTTCGTCCAGGTATCGCCAGGTTCTAAGACGGTTAACTGGGTATTTTTGTCAGCTTCGGTAAGAATCGGACTCTTGATGCCACCCTGGTAACGGATCTCTGTTTTCTGCTTTGCAGAAGCGGTTGTATAATCACCCCATGCATTTGTCAGGACAACGCGGTTTGGATCTTCATAATAGGAATACTGGAAATCCGAGTATTGTTTGACAAAGTCAATTGCGATATAGGCAGTTGACGCATCTGCTTTTACAATGGTTTTGCCAAAGGATTGCGTGTCTTTGTTTACCGTGTAATCAGAACTCTCTGCATTGATGGAAATTAAGTCGTTTGCAGTTGTGTAACGGAGAATATTTTCGCTGGAATCCCAATAGAAACGTGCATTGAGATAGCTGCGAACCGTTTCATAGCTTAAATAAATGTCTCCGTTGACGAGCTTTCCTTTCATATCAAGGACCTCATTGTTGCAGATTAAGGCAACATCCGTATCGGAAGACAGTCCATAATATTCGGATAAATCTTCATGCTCTTTGGAAGGCGTGTATTTTTCGATGATATTTCCTAATACCATAAATAAAACAACTACAATAATAAGCGCGATAGCCGCAATGATCGGTATAATCTTTTTCTTCATAAAGTTCCTTTCTTTCGTTCATTGGATTTACAGAGACAATTGTAGCATATTGGCAGTTAAAATCATAGTAGCAGAATTCTTAAATTATGATATGGCTTTCCGGAAGAAGCACCGAAAAGCCGCAGTTTTCTGCGGCTTTTCACTCTTTTTTATCTTTGCGTTTTTTGACATCTGGAATGTCAGGTATTGAGGGTACTTTAAACATCCGCTGCTATTATGCAAAAAACAAATAACCAATTTTAAAATGTAACGATAGAGCCTGTTAAGCAAACAACAGGAGATGAATAATCATTCTGGTAATTTATCAAAGTGTACTTCTTTCAGCCTCCCTTCCTCAAATACATAATCCCTCATGTAAGGGGTGTCTTCGTGTATGGATAATTCATTGGATACATTGAGAGAATCACTGGGTGTTCCCTCAAGCCAGATTGTCACACCTCTGTTTTCTAAGGCGGACAGTTCCATATAGAGTTTTTCTGTTTTTTCCACCATAAGGCGTTCCTCTCTTAAGTTATAGTCCAGACCAAAAGGAAACCGCATAGGGTTACATTTGTGATATATTATTATCCTGTGGCTGCAATTCTTCAGTGGAATCTGACAGCGTGTCCGGTTCCACTTCAATGGAATTGCTCATTTCCTTTTGGATAAACAATTGCAGATGGTTCTCTAATACAGAACGTTTTTCCTGTTCCTTTTTTACAGTAAAAAGCGAAACAATATTAGGGTCCCATTGCATTAAGGCAAATACCTGTGGATTTACCGGGTAGGTTGTCTCAGCAGCATTTTCAAAGTCTGCCTGGTAAATAACGGCGTACAGATAGGTACCTTCAAACAAATTTCGATCAACACGGGCACTTGACAGCCGGAGAAGATCCTCCTCGGAAAGATTTAAGGCAATGCCGTCTGCGGTGCTTTCCTCGTCTTCTATTAATAAGGAAAGAACACATTGGCGTTCAAGCACAATATAATCTTCACCGGTAGGGAAAGAGATACGCACATCGATCAGATCGTTTTTATGTATGGATTCCGGTAACCGGATATCGGATAATTCCAGATAACGGTTACGATTGGTGAGTGTTTCATCCTGATAAAAAAGGTCTGCCGTGATAAGCTGTCCTTCCCGCAATGCGGTCTTGGCATATTGACCAATCAGATTTTTGCTGTCGGAAGCATAGATGACCGACTGGCTGCGTGGGAGTTTTACAGTGCATGACGTCAGGTGCTCCGGTGTCAGTGCTTCGCCCGCAGGCAGAGCTTTTGACAGAAGGTATACGGTTGTGTCTGCGTATGCGTCCTGTTCTGCCTCGTATGCCGAAACTGTCTGTCTCAATGTATTACAATTGTAATATTGTATCAGAAGCAGGATTGACAGAGGTATCCCCGCAATGCAAATGCTGATCAAAAATGTGATTAAAATTGTTTTTTTACGATTGTGTAAAATAAGAATGCCTCCTAAAGCAGTTCCTGTAAAAAAGGGAACTGTTCTTTTTCGATATGAAACGGGTTTTGAATGAAAGGGATCTGCGTCATGGGAAGATGAAATTTTTTTTGGAAATTGTGTATATCGTTTTTATTCCCAAACAATACTAAATAGTAAAAGTCTTCTCCTGATCTCTGGTTAAAAAAAGTTGATTGAATAAATTTCTGGTAAAATGGTTCTTTCCATGGCGCAAGACTTCCTATGACAATTTTCCGGTCGCATCGTAAGAATTCACCAAGATTCTGCTCGCTTAACACACCAAAATCGTACAGCAGATAACAGTAGCCTTGATTTACGATTTGCGGAATCTCCCCAATGGATACCGCAGGGTAATAATCAACATCATAAATGGTAAACATGTTATGAGGGCTTTCTTTTTTCAAAAAAGGTGTGTCGATGGCAGCAGCTTTGGATAAATATTCAAATGCAGAAGTCTGGTTTAATTCCAGACAGGCGGTGGAACAGCGCAGCTTGGAGGCACAGTAGTTTGAGAGCGCCAGAGTAAGATGCGTGACACCACAGCCGGGACTGCATCCGCAGATGCCGATGGAATAATGTTTTAAGTGTGTCTTTTTTTGAAATTTAAAAATTTCTTTTTACCCCTTTCTAAAGATAATACCTGAAAGAATAATTCTGTTTTGGTTTCGGTACAGATAAAAGCGTCCTCGTCAAAAGGAAAGCAATATATTCTGCACCCAAGTCTGGCAGCAAGTTTTTTTGCCGCAGATTTGTTATTGTAGTTACAGATGAATGCAGTATTTTTGTGACAAGATAAACTGGCTCCGATGGAGAGTGCCTGCGCAAGATCCCACGGACTGCCACTTAGGATAAGAAGATTAAGATTCTCTGGGTCTAATTCTATTATATCCTTATGATATACTCCAAAGTCTTCCACATAAATGGAGTCGCCGGGATCGGGAAGACAGACTCCCTGACCATAATCCGGAATACCGCGAAAATAGCTGCAATAACAGATACCATGCTGTTCCTTTACCGACGGATTTTCAGCCAACAGGGAACGCAGATGATCGTTATGGCTGCGTTCTATGTATGTAGCCGGATAGCCGCCATGGTTTAGGGTGCTGGTAAGAGCTATGGCAATATGTGTTGTGCCAATGCCAGGCTTGCATCCAAAAACAGAGATTCTTTTTATTTTGAGATGGGAAACAGAAGGATACGCTGTTACTTGATTCTGTTCAAGAGCCTCTTTAAAAAGACGGACCGTTTCATATCTGTCCGCTGCACGAGGTGCAGTAGCTTTTTGAATTATTGCCTGAAAACTATCGGAACATTTTTGCCCGGTGTAACTGCTCAGATATTGCAGGACTTTCCCGAGTCCGTAAACATCTGCGGAAGGCGTGACAGGAAGTCCCTGTAGTGCTTCCGGTGCAGCAAAATCCGTTGTTCCATAAATTTGATAATTTTTTCCAGAACCGGTAAAAAAAGATGCAATTCCAAAGTCGATTAATTTTATCTGATCTCCGCATACTATAATATGCTCTGGTTTTAGATCCTGATATAGGATTGGATATGGCATTAAATGATGCAGATAATCTAAAATATCACAAAGCTGGATGCCAAATTTTATTAAAAGTTCATGGGAAATTGTCTGATCTGACACAAAAGTGTCAATGGATTGTCCCTGGATAAATTCCTCAATGATATAAAAGAAATGTTCATCTTCTTCAATATCGTAAATAATGGGGATTCCAGGATGGTTAAGATTCTTCAGAAGTGTGGCTTCCGAAGAAGGTGAAGATACCAGAGAAGTGTCTTTGGGGATACACTTGATTGCCCGGTATACGTTCAGTTTGATATGTTCGGCAAGATAGACCGTGCTGCTGTTTCCGGTTCCAAGAGTAGATAGAACCCGGTACTTGCCAAACAAGGTTGTTGGTTTAACGAAAGATCGCTCCTTTCAAAGCGTATCCGTTTCGCATCTCATGCATACCTTTATAACATGAACAAAATTGTTTTGCAACTACTTTTTATAACTTTGGTAAATTTTCACAAAATTTTGTGCGCATAAAGGAATTGAAGATGAGTTTAGAAATATTTAATAAAATGGTATACTTTACATCAATAGGGCATTTGATTATAATAGATGTACAGTTTACAAGGTTTTCCGGATGAAGGAAGTGATAATATGAAAATTGAAAAAGTGAATGAGAATCAGATTCGTTGCACTTTGACCAGAGAAGATCTGGCAGAACGCCAGATTAAACTCAGTGAACTCGCATACGGGACCGAAAAGGCGAAGATGCTGTTTCGAGATATGATGCAGCAGGCTGCCTATGAATTTGGATTTGAAGCAGATGATATACCGCTGATGATTGAGGCGATTCCGCTTTCCGCGGACACAATTATTCTGGTGATCACGAAGGTAGAATATCCGGAGGAACTTGACACAAGGTTTTCCAGATTTTCAGACCCTGATCCGGAAGATTTGTATGAAGATGCCATGTCAGGCAGTATTCAGAATGCAGCGGCAGCAGGCGCTGATGATATATTAGGACTATTCCGAAAGATTCAGGAAGAGCATAAGAAAGCAGCCGAGAAGCCGGAAGGTGATACCCAGACGGCAGAGGACGGCGATAAAACAGCGAAGGAAGAAACTCCGGTAAACGTACTTGTAGACATTACAAAGCTGTTTGTATTTAAGAATCTTGCAGAAGTGACGAGACTTGCGCATATATTGAAGGGCTTTTATGCTGGAACCAATGATCTTTATAAGAACACTGCAGCCAACAGATATTATCTTCTGGTAAGCAAGAGCGACCAGTCGCCGGAGACTTTTAACAAGGTCTGCAATATTTTATCAGAGTATGCAGTGCAGCAGGCTTACACGCCGGCAACAGGAGCATTTTTCAGGGAGCATTATCATGCGATCCTGCAGGGAAACGCTCTCCAGACTCTGGCAGAATTATAAACGAATCAACCGCCTTCGGGCAAAAAGAAAAGGGGCTGTCACACTAAGTAATTAGTGCACAGCTCCTTTTTTCGTAAATTCACAGCCATTTGCAGCGAATTTAAAATCTGCCTGAAATTAAGCGAGGTCTTTTGCTAAGAAATCGTTGATCTCATTTACTAAAGCATCTGGATCAATTCCATGTACCATAGCTGCCTCTTCGATTGTTTCCATCTGGGAAGATGGGCATCCGAGACAATGCATACCAATATTTAAAAGAATTGGTGCAATATTCTGGTCAATCTGAAGTAATTCACCAATCATGGTTGTTTTATTAACCTGAGCCATTCTGATATCCTCCTTGTATCTTTTTGTGAAAAAGTGATAAAACTTTCTCGGTGTATTCCCACATACGGAAAAAGTAATTTGCCGTATTAGTGTGTCCAATAACGAGGTAATTATAATACGAATTGTGTGGGAAAGCAAGAGACTGTGCAGTACAGATTCACATATTTCATTTACAGAGGGCAGGAAAAAGAGCTGGAAGTCATGAATTTTTACACTTTTTTTCTAAGGGAAAAAGAGGATTTTGACGATATATGAAACAGATGAGTTGACAGGGACGGTCAAATCAGGCTGCAAGGATGCAGAAAAAGTTTTTCATGATATTCAGATTGATAAAATTTATCAAAAACAGGTGAAAAACAAAAAAGGAGAAATATGAGAATTAATAATAATATGTCGGCAGTGATCACGAATAAGCAGCTTCTTCGCACAGAGAATAATCTGACGAAATCCATGGAGCGACTTTCTTCCGGTCTGAAGATCAATCATGCAAAGGATAATCCTGCCGGAATGGCAATTTCCAACAAGATGCAGGCACAGATCGATGCGTTAGACAGGGCATCTTCGAATGCTTCCGACGGAACTTCCGTGCTGCAGATCGCAGATGGCGCATTGAATGAGACAAGTGCTATTTTACAGAGAATGCGTGAACTTTCTGTCCAGGCAGCAAACGGAACGAACTCTTTAGAAGACAAACAGGCAATTCAGGACGAGATCGAGGCACTGAAGGAAGAGGTCAACCGTATCTCCAAAGATACGGAGTACAATTCAAAATCATTGTTGGATGGCTCACTGGATACGCGTGTATATACGGATAACGCAAATGTTTCCCGTGTGAATGTTTCGGATTATGTAAATCCGGGAAAATATGAGATCGATATCAAAACAGCCGCAACAAAGGCAACAGATACTGCAACAGATGTGGGAATTAATTCTAAGGGTACGGGGGCAATCGGTGCATCTGGAACAATTTCCATCAATGGTTCTTCCGTGGATATTGATGCAAATGACACAATGGCAGAAGTTTATGAGAAAATCCGTGCAGCAGCAGAGGTTGGCGAGGCAGAGATGAAGACGGACGATGGTACGTTTACTGGTCTTCAGGCAAGCAGATATGGTTCTTCGGCAGCGTTAGTTATAACGTTTTCTGGAA
>OHAM01000248.1_pt1 | contig 39940 bp, 31 predicted proteins | sample 1577161 | NCBI WGS metagenome assembly OHAM01 (sample SAMEA3541583, study PRJEB24748) | human gut metagenome | biome: human gut; feature: human-associated habitat; material: faeces | place: China | collected 2012
ATGCCACTGATTATGGCGTAAAGATCGTTGCCACCACCCAGCGCACGGTCATCAGCCCGAGAAAGCACAACTTCACTTCGATCGTCTACGACGCCCGCTCTGATAAATTTTACACAGAGGCGCCTTACAACGACATCGATGTCATCGACCGGATCGGTTCCGGTGACGCCTATGTGGCCGGTGTCCTCTTTGGACTCTTAAAATACGGCGACCCTGAAAAGGCCATGCAGTTCGGAAATGCCACATCGAGCGTCAAGAACACGGTACCTGGCGATCTTCCGTCCTCCGATTTCAAAGAGATCGACCGGATCATCCGCGAACATCATTCCACAGGTCCGGTAAGTGAGATGAACCGGTAAGAAACAGCTGATTTTATCACATAAAACTTTTTGCACAAAAAGGTCTGAGTCTTTAATGCTGCTCAGACCTTTTTTATTCTATCATTCTCCATGTACGCAGCGTTTAAGCCGATCAGGCAAGTGAAAACACGCTTCGCGAGTTTCCCCTTGTTATCACAACAGTCGCCAAGGTCTCGCGCAAGCACGGACTTTGGCTCGTTGTTCGCATAAATGAAATATGCCACGAAAGAGCTTTCTGCTGCAGCACATGTACGCTTCTGTCCATGCGCTGCAATCAGTTTCTTTCATGGCATATTCGTTTTTTTACATTCCTTTACAGATCCAGATCGATGAACTCGAAGTCATCATCATTCTCTGTCTTCTTATCAGGAGCTGCTTTCGCGGCTTCCGCTTCCTTCGCAAGATTTCTCGACAGATCTTTTTCCACATCTGCGACATTCTTTCTGGCAGGTCTTGCCGGTCTCTCCGGTGCTGCTGTTCCGGTTTCTGCGGAAGGTCTTTCCGTTCTTACCGTTTCACGGGTTTGTACCGCCGGACGGCGTGTCTGTGCAGCCGGCTGTCTTCTGCGCGGCGCTTCTTCCACTTCCTCATACGGAAGTGTTTCTGTGCGGGCAGCCGGTCTTGCGGCCGGTCTTCTCTCCGGTGCTTTCGCTGTCATTCCGGACTTTTTCGCTGTCTGCTTCCCGGACTTTCTGTTTTTCCGTCCGTCTTCGTAGTCATCATATTCGTCATCGTATCTGTCGCGGCCCGGGTTCTTCGGTGCCTTCGGCTTTCTGAGCAGAAGAACGACCACAATGATCACTAAAATAATGCAGAGTGCAAAGAGTCCGATCACAAAGAATCCGCGGATCTCGTAGTCCTTTAACAGACTGTTGTAATCCTCCGCTACCTTTAAGTACTTGCTGCGCGCATCTGCCGCATCCGGATCCTGGAAATAACGCTGGAGCGTCATCTCTTTCTGATCATAGCGGTAGAAGCCTTCATCGCCATTTTCGTTCCGGCCGTAGACTACACAGTATTCCGGAGCAGAATCTCCGCTGTCCTTCCAGATCCAGCCGTGAACCGTATGATCTCCGATATCGATGGTGCACTCGGCAAATCCGTCCGGAAGAGCTGTTCCCTCAGGGATGCACTCAGGAGGAAGAACGACAACCGTCTTCTCCGCCATCTTGACGATCACATATGCGGATAATGTTCCGGTCTCACTGTTGTATACAAAGAAATCTCCCTTGCCGGTATCATCGGTCATGTAAAGCAGGGTCATTCCGGAATCATCTGTCGCTGCCTTTACGGTTCTTCCCTCATACTCGATCTCCGTTGCAGTAAAGCCTGACGGGAGTTCCGAATCATCAAAGGTATCCGCAACCGTCCAGTTGCCTTCCTCGCCGACAACACCTCCGCTTGTCTCAGTGGAATCCGCAGTTGTCTCCTCATCGGAAGATGCCGCCTCGTCAGACTTTGTCACAACGATCGTGTATGTCTTTGTTGTCTCCCCGTCTTCCGCCGTAACGGTACAGGTGATCGTGTTCTCCCCGTCCTGAAGATCATCATTTCCGCTGATGGCAACCTTTGCAGCTCCATCTTTTGCAGGTGCACTGACCGTTATGGAAGTCACATCGCTGGAAACCGCAGCCGTGTACTCCGTAACATCGGCGGAGAACGCCGGTTTCAGCGTACCAGGTGAGATTTCAAGGGATGACAGGGACGCATCTTTGGAGGAAGACGCCGCCGCATTGATCTTCACGGAAGCACTTCCGACATGGTCAAGTGTCACCGCCTTGGAATCTGCATCATAAACCTCCTGGGATGTCACCGTGATGGAGGAAGTTCCCGCCTTTAAGGCATTAAATTTCAGTGTAAAACTGAATACCTTCTGGTCTGCGGCTTCCGCAGAACCGGTCACACGGACCGAACCGGCGCCGCCGTTTGCATTTGTTCCGCTGACAAATTCAAGGGCATCCGCATCATACTGGAGCATCACGTCCGAGGAACCGAGAGCTCCGTCCGAAGTGATTTTCATCGTGACAGATACCTGATCTCCCACCGAAGCGGTCGGGTCGGAAAATGAGAGTTTCCCGGAGGCCGCAAAAGAGACCATGGATCCTGCCGGCAGCAGCATGACCATCAGCGCGAACGCCAGCAGTCCTGCCGCCAGTTTTTTCATACATTGTTTCATATTCTTCTCCTATTCCAGCTCATTCAGACAAATACCGGATCTCCTGCCCGCAAAGGCAATGGGTAAATCACGGTCCCTGTCAGAATAAGCTCCTATATCATCTTGATCCAGGCATAGTCTTTCCAGAAACAGACCTGTAATACCTTTTGTTCTGTCATGACGCTGTCACAAGTTTTCCGCTGCCGGAGGCGCCTTCCGGGTACGAACCTGTACTTCCCGGATTCGTACTTCCGGAGGTACCGGTCGTGCCCGAAGATGTCGTCACGAGCTTTCCGGAGCCGGAAGCACCTTCCGGATAGGAACTCTGTGTCCCGGAAGTGCTGCTTCCCGGACCGGAAGTTCCGGAACTACTGCCGGAAGTGCTTCCGGAGCTTGATGTACCTGTCGAACCGCCAGGTCCCACCGTTGATCCGGACTGACTTCCCGTCGAGCTGCCCGTTGACGGGGAGACAATAGTTGTACTGCCGTTCCCGTTTCCTTTTGCAATGGAAACCTGGTATGTTCTCATATCACCGTTTTCTGCCTTCACTACGATCTTAACGATCGTCGTTCCGCTGCCGAGACTGATCGTACCGGCTCCGCTGACAGTTGCCTTGGAGTCGATCGCCGTCGCGCGGATATTGACGGAGGAAACGGAAGAATCAACAACAAGATCATATTTCTCCGTATCCTTGCTGAAAGTCGGTGTCAGGGAATATCCGTCAATCGTGATTCCGGACAGCTTATTGTTCGGGCTTCCGTTCACGGTCGGTTTCGCGCACGCTGTTTCCGGCATGTTATTGAACACCGGGATCTTAAAGACAAGTGCCTGTTTCTTCATCGCATCCGTATATGCTCTCGCGAGCTTCGCGCCCTCTCCGGCCGCTCCCTCCACGTTGGTCATATACTGGTGCTTGTACAGGTTGCTGCCCTGTACATTAAACTTCTTTAAGTAGAAGGTATCCTGTCCGTTTTTCAGGAAATTCTCGCTGTAGTAGGTCGCTCCGCCAATGATGGACTTCTCAATGGAATTCCATGGTCTGCCGTAACTTCCCGACTGGGATGCATACCAGAGTCCTCTTGTAATTGCAGACATGGATCCCGACGCAAAAGCGCCGACATTAAAGAAGTTATAATATCCTTCATAGCCTGCGGTCTTTCCTGAAATGCTTCCCGACTTTCCGGTTCCCTGCTCCTGAAGGATCATCGCTCCGAGAACGTAAGGATTGACACCGGTCTGCGCAGCCGCCTTCATGATGATATCCACATAAGTCTGCCCGGTCGGTACCGGAGATGTGTTTGACGCACCGGTATTGTCATCGGTAATCGAGGATGCATCCATTCCCGGGCCATACTCGACCTCCGGGAGTGCCGTCGTGATCACTTTTCTCTGGCTGATCGTGGAGCTCACTGTGGAACCAGGGCCCTCAAGACTCACGCCCTGACTGCCGGTACTGCCGGAGCTGCTTCCCGAAGAAGTCCCTCCGGATGTGCCCGTGCTCATTCCCGGTCCATAGCTCTCTCCCTGCTGGAGCGAGCCGGAAGTCCCTGTGCTTCCGCTGTTATTGACGACCGGAGAGCTTCCGGAACCGATGGTCTCCTGCACGCTCTGGGTCGCTGCGGTTGTCGACTCCGGTGTTTTTTCCAGGAATGTTCCGGTGATCAGGCTTGTAAGTCCCTCTCTCGTCTGCGCATTGCTGTCGTAAGCATGATGCAGGAACTGGAACACGTAAGTATCATTCAAAAAGTTTCTCGGATCCATATAGTAGGCGACAATATCTTTTGATGCCGCCACCCAGGACGATCCGTCAAAGCCTGTCCAGGTTCCGGTATTCCAGTCATAGGCACCGTACTCTGTGGATTTCCAGGAAGAAATGCTGGATTTTGATACCAGATTCGCTCCGACAGCTCCCTCCGCCGCCATCACGTCGCTCCAGTTCAGCCCCGTCTTCTGAGCCTGAAAGACCCAGGTCGGATGCTCCGTGTGAAGTGTCCGCAGAGACACCTTATAGCTTTCCGGAAATCCCTGGCTGTTCAGATAATTCTCAAACGTGGAGTCATAGCTGTAGGACACCGGGAATTTAATATAATCTGACCGGACGTAGCCTTCCTGCGTCCCGGATCCGGAAGAAAACTGGATCTTATACCAGGTTTTTCCATCCGATCCGGCTGTCTCGGAGACCACCGTGACGGCCGCCCCGTAGGCCAGCTTTTTTACGACGGATCCCGTCGTCCCCGGTGTGCTTCTCACATTCAGGGTAGTCGCATTTACCGTCGCCGAACCTGTCGCCGCATACGCCAGAGACAGTCCGGATATCATCGTTCCGGTCCGAGCCGCGCAGTCCCCCAAAAGGACCGCTCCCAGCATCAGCGCCAGAATTCTTTTTTGTTTTTTTGTCATGTTTTTCTTCTCTCCCACTGCCGGTTTCGTGATTTTTTGCATAAAACCGACATCATACCCATTATAATGACAAAGGCACTTTTCTGTCAACCGCGCAGGGAAAACTTCACACAAATTCCAAATATTGCCGCATTTTCTTAAGGGTCTTGTAAAAGTTTGGTTATCTTCATCTTCGCGCGAGTGTGCATCTTAGGCACGCAGTGCCTTTTTTTAACAGGAAGTTCCATCGGAATTTCCTGTTAAAAAAATCCGGCACCTCCTCTCGGAAATGCCGGACTCTCTTTTTTCGTCAATTGATATTCAGATTTACTGCAAAATTATACCGGATAAGCTTTATTCGCTTTGTCAGCAGTCTTCTGGTCAACCTTCGTCTGCTGTGCTTCGCGGTACTCGAAGAAGTCTTTCGCTACAGCCGGGAACAGAGCGTAGGATAAAACATCCTCATCCTGCTGCTTCCACTGTGCGCACTCCTTCTCGAATTTCGGTAACTGCGGCGGGATCAGATCTGCTGGACGACAGGTGATCGGAGTCGCGTCACCGATGATCTTCTTCTGGACTTCTTTGTTGAACGGTTTCACCGTCTTACCAAATTCGCCCATCATGATCTTCTTGGATTCCTTCGGAACCATTTTGTATCTCTCGCCGGACAGAACGTTCATAACAGCCTGTGTACCAACGATCTGGGAGGACGGAGTTACAAGCGGCGGTTCGCCGAAATCTTTTCTTACTCTCGGGATTTCCTCAAGCACTGCGCGGTACTTGTCTTCCTGTCCTGCTTCCTTTAACTGGGAAACAAGGTTGGAAAGCATTCCGCCCGGTACCTGGTACTGGAGAGTCTTGATGTTGACACCGAGAACCTTCGGATTCAGGAGTCCGCTCTTTAAAGCTTCCTCACGGATCGGAGTGAAGTAATCGGTGATCTCTGCAAGCAGATTCTGGTCGTAACCAGTATCATATTTGGTTCCGCGGAATGTCTCGACCATAACTTCTGTTGCCGGCTGGGATGTACCGAGAGCCAGCGGAGACATTGCACAGTCAATGATATCGCAGCCTGCTTCCACAGCCTTTAAGTATGTCATGGAAGCAACACCGGAGGTATAGTGCGTGTGCAGGTCGATCGGCAGTTTAGTGCCCTGTTTTAATGCCGTAACGAGCTCGGAAGCCGCATACGGAGTTAAAAGACCAGCCATATCCTTGATACAGAGGGAATCAGCGCCCATGCTCTCGATCTCGGAAGCGATATTCTTCCAGTAATCAAGTGTATACGCATCGCCTAATGTGTAGCAAAGGGCGATCTGGGCATGTCCGCCTTCCTTCTTTGTCGCCTTAACGGCAGTCTCAAGGTTTCTGATATCATTCAGGCAGTCGAAAATACGGATAATATCAATTCCGTTTGCGATGGATTTCTGTACAAAGTACTCAACCACATCGTCCGCGTAATGATTGTATCCAAGGATGTTCTGGCCACGAAACAGCATCTGGAGCTTTGTGTTCTTAAAACCGGCTCTCAGCTTTCTGAGTCTCTCCCACGGATCTTCTTTCAGGAAACGCAGGCAGGCATCAAAAGTAGCGCCGCCCCAGCATTCTACTGCGTGGTAGCCAACTTTATCCATTTTGTCAACGATCGGAAGCATCTGCTCAGTCGTCATTCTTGTTGCAAGGAGAGACTGATGCGCATCACGAAGAACGGTCTCAACGATCTTAACCGGCTTTTTCTGAACTTCTGCCATTTTATTATCCTCCTAAACCGGGATGTCCAAAAAATGGACATCCCCAATATTAAAAGTTTCGGATCTGATTAAACCCCGAAGATAGCCATGAAGGTACCGGCAGCAACCGCTGTACCGATAACACCTGCTACGTTCGGACCCATTGCATGCATCAGAAGGAAGTTTGTCGGATCTGCCTCAGAACCAACCTTCTGGGATACACGGGCTGCCATCGGAACTGCAGATACACCTGCAGAACCGATTAACGGGTTAACCTTACCACCAGTTACCTTACACATGAGCTTACCGAAGATAACGCCGGCTGCTGTACCGAACGCAAATGCGATAAGTCCAAGGATAACGATCTTGATGGTTGTAACTTTTAAGAATCTCTCAGCACTTGTTGTAGCACCTACGGAAAGACCGAGTACGATAACAACGATGTACATAAGAGCGTTGGAAGCTGTCTCCTGTAACTGTTTAACAACGCCGGACTCACGGAAGAGGTTACCAACCATAAGCATACCAACGAGCGGTGCAGTTGTCGGAAGGATCATACAAACAACGATCGTAACGATAACCGGGAAGAGGATCTTCTCAAGTTTGGATACCGGACGAAGCTGTTCCATCTTGATCTTTCTCTCTTCTTCTGTTGTTAAAAGTTTCATGATCGGCGGCTGGATGATCGGAACGAGCGCCATGTAGGAGTAAGCTGCTACTGCGATCGGTCCCATGAACTCTGTCTGTCCAAGCTTACCAGCAAGGAAGATGGAAGTCGGGCCGTCTGCACCACCGATGATGGAGATCGCAGCTGCTGCCTTGTCGTTGAAGCCCATGAAAATAGCCATAAAGTAAGCGGCGTAGATACCGAACTGAGCGGCAGCGCCTAAAAGGAAGCTCTTCGGGTTAGCGATGAGCGGACCGAAGTCTGTCATAGCGCCGACACCCATGAAGATCAGGGACGGGAGAATACTCCACTCGTCCAGTAAGTAGAAATAGTGAAGAAGTCCTCCAACACCGTTGGAAGAATCTTCAATGCTCAGCATAATATCCGGATAGATATTTACGAGCAGCATACCAAAGGAAATCGGCACAAGAAGAAGCGGCTCGAACCCTTTACCGATTGCAAGGTAAAGGAAGATACAAGCTACTAAGATCATGATCAGGTTTCCTACGCTTAAGTTCAGGAATGCTGTCTGCTGAAGAAGATTCAAAAGTGTATTTTGAATGTATTCCATGTTAATCCCTCCATGTGGAATCTGCAGTCAGCAGAAAATTAGTTTAATGTAGCGAGTGTAGCACCCGGCTCTACGGAATCACCAACAGCAACGTTGATGCTTGCAACAGTACCATCCTGCGGAGCAACGATCTCGTTCTCCATCTTCATAGCCTCGAGGATCAGAAGAACCTGTCCTCTCTTAACAGCCTGGCCTGCAGATGCCTTAACGCCAAGGATCTTGCCCGGCATCGGAGCTGTTACTGCTACGCTGCCTGCTGCTGCCGGAGCTGCTGCCGGAGCCGGTGCTGCCTTCGGTGCTGCCGCCGGAGCTGCCTTCGGAGCCGGTGCTGCTGCCTTCGGTGCGGAAGCTGCGCCAGTGAAGCCCTCTTCTACTGTTACTTCATATACATTGCCATTTACTGTGATTGTATAATTTTTCATTGTAATTTCCTCCTGATAATTGATTAATTCCAGTTTTTGTTAGAAACACGCTTGATGGAGCGGACAACAAGTCCGTTGTCAACTGTCTCTTTTCCCTCGTAAGCGGCTACTGCTGCTGTGATAACGGAAACGAGCTCTGTGTCGTCGGTGAGGTTCTCTTCCTCAGCCGGTGCTGCTGCCGGTGCCGGAGCTGCCGGTGCTGCCGCCGGTGCCGGTGCTGCTGCAGCCTTCTTTGCCTTCATCTTTGCCTCAAATACGTTGATGTATTTGAACATGCTGATCAGCCAGCTGATGAAGATCAGGACTGCGAATACAACGCCCATACCCATTAAGGTATTCATTCCGGCTTTCGCCATCTTCTCGCCTGTTGTGTAAACCGGAGAGAAGGAAATTGTCTCAACCTTGTTGAGGTCCTCGTCTGCGATCAGAGTGAACTCCATGTTTCTCTTCTCGTAAACGGTATTCATTCTTGCGACATAGCCGTCATCACTTTTTGTTACAACAGCTGTCTCGCTGGAAACGAACGCGCCGAGGTCATCCTTTACGGAATCCCAGGATTTTAACGCATTCTCCATAACAGTATCTTTGTTCTTTACGCTTGTCGCAAGGGCCTGCTCGATGGAAGCGTCATCCATCTGATTGAACAGATCCAGGTACTGCTGGGAGCCGGACTGCATCGCCATCTCGATCTGCGGATCGATTGTTTCAGCGGTGTCAACGGCTGCAGAGCATCCTGCAAGCGCGAAGAGGCAAACTGCCATGCAGAGTGCAAGCCAGATTTTTCTAATTCTCTGTTTCATATTTCAGCCACCTCATATTAGATCGTTCCGTGCTTTTTGGACGGACGATCCTCTCTTTTTGTGAACAGCATCTCAAATGCAGCAGCTACACGCTGTCTTGTCTCGGAAGCTTCGATGATATCATCTACATATCCTCTCTTTGCCGCCGCAAGAGCGCTTGCCTGCATCTCATTATACTGTGCTGCTTTTTCGTTGATCACTACGGCCGCGTTATCAGCCTTCGCGATCTCATCGGCATACATGATCTTCACAGCCGGTACTGCTTCCATGACACCGATCTTCGCGTTCTTCCATGCGTATACAATGTCAGAACCGATGGATTTGCTGTTCATGGTAAGTCCTGCTGTTCCGTTTGCCTTGCCTACAACGACAGTCACCTTCGGAACATCCGCGTTGGCAAACGCGTACGTCAGGCGTGCTGCCGCTTTTGCGATCTTCTTCTCGTTGCATTTGCAGTTCTTATAACCGTCTACATTGACGAGTGTAAGTACCGGGATCTCGAAAGCATTGCAGAAATTAACAAATGCTGCTGCTTTCTCACATCCTGCCGCGGTAAGAGCCGCGTCATAGGAAGCAGTCTTCTCACCGTCTGTATAAACTTCACTGCGGTTTGCAACACAGCCAACGGTAGCTCCGTTTAAACGGATAAATGCCGTTACCATCTCCGGAGCATAGTCTTTCTTCAATTCCATATAGAAATTGTCGTCGGAGATCATGGACAGGGCGATAGAAGTATCGCCTGCACAATTTTCAATGTCTGTGCAGAGTCTGTTTAAGTCATCCTCGCATTCGCTGTAGGACATGTCGTCCTCGTTGTTGGCCGGGAGAATGGAAACAAGATTTCTGATCTCGGTAAAGATTTCTTTCTCGGAACCAGTTCCGCATACGTTTCCTGTCTCTTTTGCCTGGTACTCGGCACCGGAATTGTCCGCATCATTCTCAGCGATCACGAACGGAGCATTCACAAATAATCTTGCGTCCTGTTCCATAAATGTGAAATCAGCCATTTCAGATGCTACAGCCATTCCGCCACCGCAGTTTCCAAACACAGCCTGGATCTGCGGGATCACACCGGATGCCATTGCCTGGCAGACATAAAGTTTGCCGAAACCGTCCAGAGCATCCATGCTCTCCTGGAGTCTTAAACCTGCACAGTCAACAAGCCCGATAATGGGAGCACCCATTTTCATGGCCATATGATAGAGCTGCTCGATCTTTTTTGCGTGCATTTCACCGATGGATCCGCCCATAACAGACGCGTCCTGGCTGTACACATAAACGAGAGCGCTATTGATCGTGCCATAACCGGTAACAACACCATCTGCAGGGGTTTCCTGAGACTGCATGTTGTAATCAGTGCTTCTGGCAGTAATATAAGCACCAACTTCAACAAAGCTGTTGTCATCAAGCAAATCATGAATTCTGTTGATTGCCGACGTTTTTGTCATTTTGCTTTCCTCCATTATTCCTTAAATTGACGAAAATCAAATTTCTGCCTAGTGTAATAATAAACGGATTTGATGCAAAATTCAAGGAGTTTTTCCCCGCCTTAGCAACATTTTTATCCCTTTTCGTCAGAAAAATTTAAGAAACTTTTTTTCTAATGCCTGTCTCGTGATGCAGTTAATTTTTTAAACCTTCTGCTTCCAGATGACGTTTCATCTCAGTAAAGCCCCGCCCGCGGACTTCTCCGACCTGGTGAACCACCATGAATGCTTCCGGATCGATGTCCATCACGATGCGGTTTAATTTCTGGAGCTCTCGTCCGGAAACAACGGTGACAACAGCCATGGACGGCTTTCTCAGATGACCGCCCTCGACCTTGAACAGGGTCGTCCCGCGGTCAAGCTGCTGCTGTACTGCAAGGTTGATCGCCTCATATTTTTCACTGATGATCTTCGCCTGCACCTGCTTTTTGCCCATCATGAGCATCTTGTCGAGGATCACCGTGTAGATCATGACCATGATGATCCCGTAAAGGATCTTTTCCCGGTCACGGAAAAGAAGCTGAGACAGTAAGATCGCCACGTCGAACACGTACATGGACACGGAAACCGGGATCTTAAGCCGCTTCTGGAGCACGAGCGGCGGAATGTCCATACCGCCGGTGGACGCTCCGGAGCGGATCACGATCCCCAGCGAAAATCCGATCATCACTCCTGCAAAGATCGCGCAGAGCATGGGATCATTTGTGAAAACGAAGTTTCCCGCCAGCGCGCTTAACCTGTTCAGGATAAATGGATAATAAAAAGTCGCGATCAGTGTTGTCGCCGCAAATTTCTTTCCGAGTTCCAGCCATCCGAGTCCGAACATGGCGATATTAAAGATCGCCACAAAGCCGGAGAGCGGGATCCCGAAGTAGTGTTCCGCAAAAAGTCCCAGGCCCGTGGCCCCCGCCGCGATCATGTCCGACGGAAGGATGAAGAGAACGACTCCTGCGGCATAGACCGTGAGGCAGAACAGGATGATCGCGGTCTGAATGACGGCGGCGGCCGCCTTATTTTTCTTTGTTTCTGGTGTTTCCATGTTTTTCTTTATCACCTTTCTTTTTAAATTGTCTATATTATATGTATTCTTTGTTCTTTTTTGTTTTTATGAACTATTCTGATCTGTTTTATGATCCGGTAAAGCTTTTACCGGTTAACACAGTACACATCTCCCAATGTCCTGCTCTCTCTTATCAGTAAAGCGGACATTCGCAATCCGCTTCGCTACTTGCTCATGAACGCAGTCGCTTCGCGATCTGTCAGTGGGAGCTTTCAACTCCCACTGACATAAGCATCCCACTCACCCACTGCTTAGTGCTCCGCGCACTTGAAGCGGGGGAATGCTTATCTGCGTTCAAAATCTGCTTTTCTGTGTCTTTACTGTTCTTCCCTCTACCTCTTTATCACAAAAAAGCGCGCAAAAAAAGGACGCCCGAAGGCGTCCTCATGAATGTTTCTTATTTACCAAAAACTGCTTCATAGTCTTTGCGGAATTTCTCGATTCCCTGATCTGTCAGCGGATGATGTGTCATCTGCTCGATCACTTTGTACGGAACCGTTGCGATATCAGCACCTGCGAGTGCACACTCTGTCACATGCATCGTGTGGCGGACACTTGCTGCGATGATCTCTGTCTCGATATCATGAAGTGCGAAGATCTCGGCAACAGTTTCGATGAGGTCGATACCCGGCTGGGAGATATCATCAAGACGGCCTACGAACGGAGATACATAAGCTGCACCTGCTCTTGCTGCGAGAAGTGCCTGGTTTGCAGAAAAGATCAGGGTAACATTTACTTTGATGCCTTCCGATGCAAGGACCTTTGTTGCTTTTAATCCCTCAACGGTCATCGGGATCTTTACGACCATATTCGGATGGATCTTCGCGATCTCACGTCCCTCCGCGATCATTCCTTCCGCGTCCGTTGTCGTTGCCTTTACCTCGCCGCTGATCGGTCCGTCTACGATCGACGCGATCTCTTTCAGGGTCTCAACATAATCTTTTCCCTCTTTTGCGATCAGGGACGGATTTGTCGTAACTCCGCAGATCACTCCCATATCGTTTGCTTTGCGGATTTCCTCCACATTGGCTGTGTCAATGAAAAATTTCATTGGTTCCCCCTCCTGTTATCTCTCATAATCATGTTCTGCTGCCGTCTCCGCGCATGCGGGCGCCAGCTCTGTATAAGTCCATTTTAGCATGAGGATATGGTTTGTCAAGCAAATCATCATCCCGCATACGGAACAAACTCGAAGCACTCCTCCTCGGAGACACCATCGATCAGGAATCCCCAGCCATCGCCGGACTGTCTGACCGCGATCCGGCATTTTCTTCCGTCTTCCAGTTCCATGTCCACAAATGTCTCTTCATCCGTCGCTCTCACATAGAATTTAGTCCCGACCGGCATAGTTGCCTCCGTCTCGCTTCCGTCAGCTCCGAAAAGTGTTACCGGCAGCGCTCTCGTCGATACGAGCGGCATTTCGTCTTCATGGGAATCGGAAGTGCGGATCTTTGTATACACATTTCCGTCCGCCTCCGGCATACCGTCCGCTCCCACATGGAATTTCCGGTACGCACTGTATGTTCCGAGCGCATCGATCCGTCTTGTGAGATAAAAAGCATCCGGAGTCTGGATCGGCGCGCCGTTTACGCTGTCTGTGGAACTGCCGGCTTTCGCCACCTTCTCACCGTTCAGATCATACACCTCCATGGTCTTCCAGTCATTTTCACTGGAAAGCTCCATGTAGAGATAGGAACGTCCGTCATCCGTCATGACAAGCCAGGTGTCCCCGATCTTTCCGTAAACATCTTCGGTAAACGTATCCTTTTTCCCGTTCTGTTCCCGCTCGATCGTGAGTTTTCTTGTAAAGTCATCTTCCGTCTCCGGCTCTTCATATGTATAGCAGACGCTTGCGCCCACATCCCCTGAACGATAAGTCACGGTATCCCACGGATCCACTTTTTTTGCCCATCCATCCGTGGAAGCACCCATGTAGGCTTCCTCAAACATCGACTCATGGTCCTTAAACGGGACAGCGATCTCGATCTCGCCCGCCGCATACGGTCCGATCTCGTATGGAGCGAAGTAAACGCTCACCCCATTTTCCGTGATGGCCCACTCCAGGCTGGAATCTGCGTTCGTTCCATCAAACAGCGTGTCCACCGTATCTTCATAGTCATCGAACAGCTCTCCGTCCGCCGCGCGTCCCGCAAGTTCTTCCTTTACATAGCTCCGGAATCCGTCCATATCTTTCACCACATCAGAAAGCTCCAGCTGTTTTCCGGTCTGTGTATCAAAATTGTAATAATCGTTGTAGGAGGTCGGATGCGCACCGCCCATATCATAATACTTCAGCCAGGACATGCTGGCAACCGCCCCATCAAAGCGGATCGGCTGAAATTCATAATTGCAGGCATACGTGAACTTTGCGTCTGTAAACTCTTTCCGCATATCCATCGCTTCCGTTTTATATCCCTCGTACTCCTTTTTGTGCGCAGCCGCCATCTCATCATTTTTTGCCGAGAGTGCGCTCTTTAACGCCTCACATCCGTCTCCCTGGACAAAGACCCTGTCACACCGGGACGTGATGATCGGAGCCTGGCTGTCGTCCCACTCTCCATCGTACTCGCCTGTCACCGCGATCGGGATCGGATCCAGCTTTCCTGTGCTTTCCGTCTCCTTTGTATCTGTCTCCCCAGCTGCTTTTGATTCTTCCTCTACCGTCACTTTTGCACTTTCTGTCGTTTTTGTCTCTTCCGCAGAAGTCTGTGCAGTCGTCGTATCCATCGCCGTATATTTTTTCTGGCAGCCCGCAAGAAGACCAACCGCGATCAAAAGATATAATCCATACTTTCTCATACTTTTCTTCTCCAAATCCTGTTTTATTCGTCGTTATCCGCCGGAACGCCGACGCAGATCGTGATCCGCGTTTTCCGGATCGTTCCGTTTTCTATATCCTACCGCTGATCTTCCCCGGAATCCAGTCATTTTCCCTTACGAATTCTTAAAAACAGCGCACAGTACACGGGCACTCCATGCCCGCGTACTGTAACAGGATTTTGCCGATGCTTCGCATTCCGAATCGGCAAAATCTGCTGCCACAACTGTATTGTACGGAATTTTCAGTTCAGAGAATTCCTACTGCGTACAGCAGCGCACGGACTTCTCCAGTCCGTGCGCTGCCCGTGTTTTTCTTATTTTAACATCCAGTCCTTCAGAACATCATGATCTCTCAGGAGCTTTCCTATGATCGTCCTGTCGATCTTCCTGAGGAGCGGTTTCTTCATCATCTCAAACGGCATCGGAAGTTTCATCTCGAGCGGAGACTTTCCGTCCATCAGCTTCACGGTGCTGTCCAGAAGTTCTCTCACATCGTAAACGCTGCCCCAGACCTCCGGCACACCGCGGTCCACGCCGCAAAGTCCGTAAACAGCTTCCATGGCCGTGCGGACAGAATATTCGGTCGTGAAGATCGTATCTCTCGGTGTCTCTGCGAACTGTCCAAGGAAGGCCGCATTCACAGATCCGTCCGGGATCACATCCGGGCGGTCGCCGGCTCTTCTCGGCATGAAGAATGCGGTGATATACGGCATCATCGTCGGTGTGCAGTTGCATGCTTCCCCGGCAAGCCGGTCGATGTCCTCCACCGGGATCCCGAGATGGTACAACCACTCAGCTGTGATCTCCTTACCGGTGCACTCTTTCATCGGTTTCTTCACATGATCTCCCGGAACATCGGTGAACAGGCTGTATACCCAAACGCAAACCTCATCCTTTTTCTGGTTTTTAAACTGTCCCTGACGGTTGATCGTCCAGCTTAAGAGCCAGCTGGAATCCCGGCAGCTCACGATGCCTCCGGTGACGACCTTTCCTGTTCTCGGATCACGTCTGCAGATCTTTTTGATCTGGTCGACGATCTCCTCATTCGAGGTTGTGACAGTCGCGGACTCCCAATTTGTCTTCTCGATATCGGAGCAGAATTTTTCCGGATGTCCAAAAGCCGGATCCTGGGCCGCGATCTTTTTCCAGAGGCTCCAGCAGCCGCTGCTGCGGACTTCCGCATCTCCTAACGGTGCATGGTCCTGATCCCCGTAGATCGTTCCTTCCGTGCAGCTTCCGTTTGTGATGAATACCAGGTCTTTCTCCGTCAGCGGGATCTCCATCTCCCCGTTCTTTGTGCGGCACTCGATGGCGCGGGCCGTCTTCTTTCCGTCTTTGATCTCAAAGCGGACGTTTGTGACTTCCGTGCCGAACCGGAATTCCACACCTGCTGCCTCCAGATATTTCTGCATCGGCAGGATCAGAGATTCATACTGGTTGTATCGGGTGAATTTCAGTGCGGAGAAATCCGGAAGTCCTCCGATATGATGGATGAATCTCTGGAAGTACCGCTTCATCTCCAGGGCACTATGCCAGTTTTCAAAGGCAAACATGGTTCGCCAGTAAAGCCAGAAATCGGAACGGAACACCTCATCGTCAAACACGTCTTCAATCGTCTTGTCGTAGAGATCCTCATCCTTTGTGAAGAAGAGCTTCATGATCTCCATGCTGCCTTTCTGGCTCAGCCGGAATTTCCCGTCCGTGTGGGCATCTTCCCCGCGGTGTTCCGTCGCCCGGCAGAGGGAATAGTTCGGATCATGTTTATTTAGCCAGTAATATTCGTCGAGAACGGACGCACCCGGGATCTCCAGGGACGGGATGCTGTGGAACAGATCCCAGAGACACTCGAAATGGTCTTCCATCTCACGGCCGCCGCGCATGACATATCCTCTCGTCGGATCGTCGATCCCGTCGCAGGCACCGCCGGCAATGTCCATCGCCTCTAAAATGTGGATGTTCTTTCCCGGCATCTGCGCATCGCGGACAAGAAAGCAGGCCGCCGCCAGGGACGCAAGACCGCTTCCCACAAGGTACGCCGACTTCTCCTCGATCCCCGCCGGTTTTTCCGGGCGGGCGAACGCCTCATAGTTTCCGTTTGTGTAGTAGATCCCCTTGCTGTTCTTATCATGCTTTCCGAGTTCCGTGTTGCGGTAGTCAGACCTGCTTCCCGCAAAAGACCTGTCTGTCTTTTCTGCATTTCTGTTTCCCCGTTTCCTCGCCGCAAGTACCGCTGTGATCCCTGCTCCCGCTGCCAGGACTGCGCCGGCTTTCCATCCTTTTTTGCTCATCGTTTTTGCATTCCTTTCCCATTGATTTTGTTTTATATCCTATATGATGTAGTTTTTATAACCATATTATTAATTCTGATAGTAATCCTTTGTATATGCTTTGTCAAGCTTTTCCATTCAACTATTTTGAATATAAAACTTTTTCCGTTGTATTCCTCCTTATTTTTTCAAAAAATACCCCGCCCGCTGCACCAGGCAAACGAGCAAGGTATTAAAAAGGGGAGGATTTGATCCTAACGATTTACTAATGTTTATCAGCGTTTATTATGGCTGATAAACAGGGTTTCTTGTCCGTTTTAGGTTTATCTCTGTTTATATGAGTTTCTCCAAGTTGTATCAAAATATGTATCAACATTTTTCCGTGCAGTACCTTTACAAAACCATCACTATTACTTTTTCATCTGCAAGGAAATTTTCAAGGATATTTTCCATGTTGTTTACTATGAACTATACCAATGCTTTTTCAGACGAAAACTCGTATATTTATCTTAGCTTATGAAAGGAGGAATTATTCTTGTATGAAAAAGAAAAAATACATCCTACGGATCTAATGGGAGTCTATGCAGAATTGGCAGAATTGATTGGCATTGATAGTACTGTGGAAATTTACGAACATTTCAAAGGACAGCAGATTACTTTTCCCATACGTTTATACACCAGAGATTTTGTCATTACAAAAGCCACCAGTAACAAAACAATACCTATCAAACGCCTCGCATCTGAATATGGATATACAGAACGGCGTTTGCGGCAACTTCTAAAAGAAACAAAGGAGCATAGAGAATTATGAAAAGTCCTATTACATTACAATCCCCGTCACCCTTAGATGACGGGGGACGGAAATACAACAAGCTATACTTAATCTTAGGCGGCATCGGCGCCGTTATAGGAATCGCAAGCGGTGATCCCTCTGGTATTATTATTGGTGCAGTTTTCGGAATCATGATTGCATATACAATCAAAGAGTGCATACTTAGTTCAAAATTACATGGTTTAAGAAAGTTAGATTTTTCATTAGGCAATCCTGTGCCATATGATGAACTAATTTCAAAACTAATTCCGATTCTTACACCATTAGGCATGACTGTTGAAAAGTCTAAGAATGATACTCCTGTTATCACATATGATAAGCTTATTTATGATGTCACATATACAGGCAATAATACTTTTAACATCTGGTGGAGACAATCCCCTGCTAGAGCACTTTTTACAATTACAACAAAAATCACACTTTATAGAAAAGCTGTTATTGCTATGGGAATCATTGGTTATCATATTCAGCAAATTACTTCTTCACATCAATAAATTTTAGGGGGCACGCTATAATGAATATAGTATTAGATATTATCTTTATCATATATTTAATCTGGTCTTATAAAGCTATTAACGATGTATGGTATTCTAAACGAGTTTATCTTGTTCATGATACTATGTGGTTTTATTTACAAAAAATTCTTCTCAGCATCGTATTTGGTTGGTTCCTTATCCCACTATCTATTATTATGAAATTATTCAAGAAAAAATAACCTTACATAAACGGTCGAATATCAGCTGATATTCGACTGTTTCTTTTTATGAAAGGATACCATCATGAAAAAAATCATTAAAGAACTCGCAATCGAATTACTGTTAACCTCGCTCGTATTCCTGTCCGAGAGTGTGAAACGCTCTAAAACAGGTTCTGACCGACGTCCATAGCCATATAATCACACTTTAGGATACCTCATAAAGAGATAAGCTTGACAACTTTTCGTGCTGGCAAGCTTATCTTTACAAATTTATTGCTGCTTTCTTACTATCTATACCCCATCTTCTTAAAATATGCTATAATTTTAATAATCCATGAGGAGGTACCCAGTATGAACACAACTCTTACTTTTCGTGATTTTTTAAACCAAACAGATTACCGTTTATCTGGTAAAGGAAAGATTTTTCGTAATGATTTTGATGATACTCGTCTTACCAACAATTCTATTACCATTACCCAAATAGATCTCGATTCTTGTCGCGGTAAACTTATTGATTTTGATGTCTCATACAAAGTGTCCGATACAGGGAATACTGACTCCATTATCGTCACCAGAATGTCGAATGGACAAATTGACTCTACTGAATGGGAAAAGCTATTAAGCAACATTGATTTTCGTACCGCGGATAAAAAGATCATTCAAAATCTATATAAGCAATATTTCAAAAAAGCTCTGACTCTATACTTTAAAGACAATCCTGCTGCCAGTCGCTTCACTGGATGGTTCAATGATGAAAATGGGGTTGCTTATCTTCCTCTTGATCCACCCTTTAATAATCCAAATGTTGAAAAGATAAAACATATTTTTTTTAATGGTTTATTGGACTCCCGACATTTTTCTGAGTCCATTGAAGAATGCCGCAAGCAGACAGAAGGTTTTCAAGACTTTTTTAGTTTCATATGTTCTAACCCAAGTCTGATTACTATGTTTGCATACGCCCTGCATTCTTTCTTTTTTGATTATTATTCTCATTATCGCCCATTTAAGCTAGACGCTGTCATTAATCCGGACACTGCACTTTTTTCTCTTTGTCTACACGGAGATAATATACCCGAAATAAAAACGTTCGCAAATATTCTCTTGAACTTTTTTCAAATTGATCGCAACAAATGGCAGCTTATCAAACGGAATATTCATGTCTCCGCAACTTCTTTGTCCTCGCGTTCCTTTGATATGCTCTATACATATGCAAGCGTCCCAATTATCATAACGTCCAAGACTAATCGTTTAACAAAGGGCAGCAGCATAATAAAAAAATTGCATCATCTGCGAGAGAGTGGGAAAAATTTTATTTTCCCTGTATATATCAATACCGCTCCTATATTGGCAGACGAAATTGTAAATTGTGATCTTAATTCCGTCAAACTGTCTGTTTCAAATGACATTGGATATTTTCACAAACTTCATATGCAGTGTTGCTGCCTTCTTTATTTTTTTATTCAATTTTTGCAATCTCTTGAGCCCTATGACGTCCATAATAAAATTGACTATGATTACGTACATTTAAAAATTTATAATGCCATCGATGAACATCATATTTCTTCTGAATGGTTAGATGAACACCTTCCCCAATATCTTTTATATTATGCAATAGATTGCTTCTGCTATTTTCTTAAACAAAATGATATGAATGATATTGCTGAAAAACTCTGTTCCAGTGCTGCTCATATTTTTCTGCCGTGCAAAGATATCGTTTGTTCTGAAATGATGGTTCATTCAACTCTTTCAGATCAAACAGACACCATTTTAAAACTTTTTGCCTTATTCCTGTCAAAAAAAAGCAAAACTAATTCAAATAATGAATGGCTATTCACCGGAACTGAAAAACGCGGTAATAAAGAGGAATGTTATTATCTGCGTCAGAAAGATGGATTTAAAAAATTTCAAGAATATTTAATTCAAGAAAAAGTCACTCCGATCAGTCAACGAATTTTTGACAAGTCACTCCGCGATCATGAATTGCTGAAACTTCCAGCATCTGGAAAATCCAATACCCTTTGTCGCGGAAACAAAGAATATTTTTATGTACTGTATAAAGATAAAATCGATCTGCTCCTTAATGAGAATTTTCAGAAATGATTGTTCGAATGTCCAACTTCATTTTTTTAATATCCGGACGTGATAACTTTATTCTTTCTCCGTTAATATAACTAATCGGATTCAATCCAATATGCATATGAGGGGGAACTTTTTCCCCCTTATTTCCCTTTTCATGAAGTGCAAACACGATCTGATAATTATTTCGGAAATAATCTGCAATCGCATAGCAAAGTGTTACATACTGTTCAAAGTCGATAATTTCATTCTCATCAAACGAAATTATGATATGCTGAATTCGTTTATAGTTCGTTTTTCTGTATTTTTTTTGAACTAATACAAATCGTTCTCTAATTGTCTTAATATTTTCTTCTGTTACACTTTTGGGACTAAGAATCCCGTGAGGACATTTTTCTACATTCAGAATGTAATGTACTACATTCTGTATATCCTTCTCTTTTGCGTATGATCCTTTTATTATTTTAACGACAGCCATGTATAGTTTATCTCCTCTTCAATTTTTTCTATGCATTCTGATTTTGTCATTCTTCCCTCTTTCTGCTTTTCCATTAGATAACCCAACTTTCCCAACATTCTAAGTGTTAAAGAGATATCTGTACCGCCTGCGCTCTTTGTGGCACAGTCAATAATATAATGGCTAAAATTCTTCCCACTCTTTTCTGAGAGGTCTTTCATTGCTTCATATTCCTCTTGCGTACACCGGAATGATCTGCTTACCACTTTATTCTTCGCAGTTTTTTTTCTGTCTTTCATCCATGATTTACCTTCTTTCTTTAATTTTGTATTTTGTAGTTTGTATTTAATATTTTATATTTATTATTTTTCTGATTATAAAAGGCTTCATACTCCTGTAATATATCCTTCCATAACAAGATAGCGTTTTGTAATACAACACTTTTTTACATTCATTATCTTTACTGTCCACATTCATATTTTTTTCTACTCGTCGATATTTACCCATAAAAATATTTTTTCATTTCTGTCTGTACTTCTTTCTAAACCAATGAAAGGAGTTTTTTATGTTTGAAAATATTTGTAATACAAACCGCTATACGAAATCTTTAATTTTTAAATTATACATCATTAAGCTGATCGGAGGTGCAATCTAATATGAACACAAAAGAATCATCTCCGACATATACACCATTATCAGATAAACGCTTACTTAGCATTAAAGAGTTTATGATCTATGCGAGTATCGGAAGAAATACCGCCTTAAAGCTCTCTCAAACTGCAAACTGCCGTATTCCCATTGGCAGACGAATTTTAATTGACAGAGTAAAGTTTGATGAATGGTGTCATTTGAATTGCGAATAAATTGAAAGGAGACGCAAACGATGGATGGGAAAAAATTACCAAGAGGAATTACTTATCGAAAAAGTGATGGACGTTATGTCGGTCGTTTTATGTATCACGGTGAAAGCTATGTAACATATGGAAAAACATCAAAAGAAGCCCAAAAAAATCTGGAAAAGTTACATTATCAAGTCATGAATGGAGTTTACTTTAAAACGGATTCTATCTTATTTGATTCATGGTTTAAAATCTGGATTACAGACTATAAAAAGCCAAATTCAAAAGCCGGGACAGTTAACACCTATACTCAAAATTATAACGCATACATTCATCCTATATTCGGAAAAAGACAAATGCGTGATATACGAACTGAACATATTCAAAATTTTTATAACAACCTGTCAAACAAAGTTTCGCATAATACTCTTGAAGTATGTCGTGCGGTTTTAAATGGCATGTATATGCAAGCTGTTAGAAATGAATTGCTGCAAAAAAATCCTGTCACAAATGCTGTATTACCCAAAAACACTAAAAAACATGCAGCCAAAGTTTTATCCGAATCTGAACAATGCTTATTTTTACGTTATGCAAAAGAAAGCCGTTTCTATCCCCTTTATGAATTAGCACTTTCGACCGGAATGCGCAGCGGAGAGTTACGTGGCTTGCAATGGAGTGATATTGATTTTACTAACAAGATCATTCATGTTACACATACCTTAGTCTACTATGATGGAAAAACATTTCTGGATTCGCCCAAAACGCAATCCAGTGCTCGGGAAATTCCCATGTTGAATAATGTCGAACGTCTTTTAAAACAGCACCGCCGTTTCCGTTTTGAATACAGAGCCAAAATGGGAGCTCTATGGAATCCAGAAAAAGAGTTTGAAGATCTTGTATTCACAAACGTCTGCGGAAATCCCATAAACCGAGATTGTTTTAGACGTGATCTGGACAAAATTGTAAAAGAAATTATCAATGATGGGATTCCTTTTCCGCAAATTACACCACATACATTTCGTCATACATTTGCCACCCGAAGTATTGAACGTGGAATTCCATATAAAGTTTTACAGACCATCATGGGACACAGTGATTTGGCTACAACAATGGACACTTATGCTCATGTCCTTCCAGATACAAAATCAGAAGAAATGAAAAAACTGGAAAATTTGTTTCAAATCGGATAACATTTTGTATCAATTTTGTATCAGCAATATCTTTTCTGTAAGACAAGTCCGCTGGAAATTTCATATTTCCACTTCGCAAACCCTTATAAAATAAGGCTTTGCTCAAAAAAATACCCCGCCCGCTGCACCAGGCAAACGAGCAAGGTATTAAAAAGGGGAGGATAAGTATTAATCTTTTTCTTTGGTACTGATCATAGGATTGCCTGTTTTTCCTGTTTTATACACCTCTAAAAAAATTTCTCCGCAGCAAAATCTGCGACCGCAGTTGTATCATACGCACTTTATCGAACCTGCTCAAAAGATGATTGATTTTCCATTCACCTTTTTCTATAATAAATACAGAAACGAATCCTGAACTTCCATCCCGAAAGATCCGGGTGGAAGTTCATCTGCTGCGAGACCGGTCATTTCTCAGACGGATCGCTGCAAATTTACTCAGATTGGAGAATCTTATGAAAAACCTTGTAATCGGACAGTCCGGCGGACCGACCGCCGTCATCAATGCAAGTCTTTACGGAGCAGTCAAAGCATTTAAGGAATCCGGTACGGACGGACATGTACTTGGAATGATCAACGGGATCGAAGGTTTCCTCGCAGACCATGTGATGGATCTTTCCACAGATCTTTCCGATGAAGAACTGGAGCTCTTAAAGCTGACTCCGGCCGCATACCTCGGCTCCTGCCGCTATAAGCTTCCGGCAGACCTCGAGAGTGAAGTCTATCCGGCGATCTTTGACAATTTCCGTGAGATGAACATCGGTTACTTCCTCTATGTCGGCGGAAACGACTCCATGGATACCGTCGACAAACTCTCCCGCTACGCGGAGAAGATCGGCAGTGACGTGAAATTCATCGGAATTCCGAAGACGATCGACAACGATCTGGTCCTCACCGACCATACACCGGGATTCGGAAGTGCTGCAAAATATGTCGCTTCCACGGTCCGCGAGATCGTCCTCGACGCCTCTGTCTACCAGCAGAAATCCGTCACGATCGTCGAGATCATGGGACGCCACGCAGGCTGGCTCACCGCGGCTTCCAGACTGGCAAGAAAATACGAAGGCGACAATCCATATCTGATCTACCTTCCGGAGGCTCCGTTCTCCTTAGAGCAGTTCTATAAAGACCTGGAGGAAGCGTTCAAAAAGTCTCCGAACCTCGTCGTATGCGTCTCTGAGGGAATCGCCGATGAGGGCGGCACATTCATCTGTGAGTACTCCGACGCTGCAAAACTCGACTCCTTCGGTCACAAGATGCTCACCGGATGCGGCGAAGTCTTAGAGAGCTTTGTGCGTGACAAATTCGGCGTCAAAGTCCGCTCAATCGAGCTGAACGTCAACCAGCGCTGCAGCGGAATGATGGTATCCGAGACTGATATCGAGGAAGCTGCCATGGCCGGTGCTGCCGGTGTGAAGGCTGTCCTCGCCGGAGAGACAAAAAAGATGATCGCCTTCAAGCGTGACTCCGATGTTCCGTACACAATGCACTGTGCAGCGGAGGATGTGAGCCTGATCTGCAACCAGGAGAAAAAATTCCCGAAGGAATGGATCTCCGCAGCAGGAAACGATATCACCGATGATTTCCTCTCTTACGCTCTCCCGCTGATCCAGGGCGAGCCGAAGCGCGTGATGGAAAACGGCGTGCCGAAATATCTGTACCGGAAATAGTTTTACAGCGCCATTCTTCTTTGTTAATAAAAAAGTTTGTTTAGCAGGAAGTTCCATCTGAATTTCCTGTCAGACAAAAAAGGTCCATGAAAGTGATCATTCGTTACTTTTCATGGACCTTTTTCAATATTCAATTCGATCAATTCACTTCACTGATATCCATCAGCCCGCATCCATCATAGAAGAACTTCAGGATCTCCTGGCAGGTCTTTCCCTGCTTTGCCATGCCCTGGGCGCCATTCTGGCTCATGCCGACGCCATGCCCGAAGCCGCCTCCATAGATCGTAAACGTCGTCACCTGGTTTTCATCAGTTCCGTTATTCTCGATGTAAATAAAGCCGCTCGGAAGTGTATCCCATCCCGTGGATGTCGATCCGTCTTTCCTGTTGTATACAAGCGATGAATTTCCGAGAACACTGCGGATCTTGCTCTGTCCGGAGAATGTCTTGGAACCTTCCGTTCCCACGACCTTCAGGGTCTTCGCGTATCCGCCGGCCCCTCTCGACGTGATCGTAAGTCCCGTGATCCGCCCGACACCGCCGATCTTTTCATCCAGAATCGTGCTGGTCGTCTTTGTGTTCCAGCGGAACATCGGGAAATCAGAATCGTAAGCGTCCGTGTTCTCGTCCCTGATAAAGTTCTCAAACGCTTCATTCGAAGTCAGATCCAGCTTTTTCGCCTTGTCGTTGATCGTCACTGCTCTGAGATACGGCGTGTTGGACGCATCCGCTCCCCACACACTTCCGTCGGTTCCATGTCCGTCGGATGTGGAGTAATAGAACGCCTCGATCGGGTCCCCGTTGTATTCCAGAAGCTGCCCGAACGTCTCATTCACAGCAGCATCCGTGGAATCATACGTCAATGTATTGTTGTATACCTGGAAATTCGTGCTGTCATCCACATGGGCGCCGTAAGTGGAATAGGCGTTGCCCTGGATCTGGCGCCATGCGTAAGTTCTCGCGCAGATCGCCTGGGCCTTCAGTGCCTCCAGCTCATAAGTCGGCGGCATCTCGCTCGGCGTTACCCGTTTTAAGTATTCCTCGAGATCCACCTCGTTTAAGAGCAGCAGTCCGTCGCGCTCCTCCGTGATCTCCATATGTCCCGGATAGACCGGAGTTCCCTGGGCACGCTCTAAGCTGTGCACCGTGATCATCCCGCCATCGTTGGCGGATTTGAAGGTGAGACGTCCGCTTGCCAGTCTGGAGTCGCCCGGCTTGATCGTCACTGTCTCTCCTGCCGCGATGGATTCTGTCTTCGCATCCTTCTCATCCCCGTATTCCAGGACCGCCATCGAATCACAGGAAAGCGTGATCGAGTCGTGGAACAGGGATTTAAAGCCATTTGTCATGATCAGGACACGGATCGCGTCGATATCCGGTTTCTCCGTCGTGAGTGCCGCACAGATCTCCCCGTCTGCAACCACAAACTCCTGCATATGGTAACCGACAAGAATGTCCTTTTTCTGCTGCTCCCTCAGGACCCCGTATGTGCGGTAGATCTTAAACTGATCCGCCAGCGGCACACTGCCGTAGCCATCGATCTCGATCTCCGTATCGCGGACCGCAAGAACGGTTCCGGTGATCTTTTCCTTTTTCAGCACCAGCCGCTTTGGCTGACCGCCCTTTAAATACAGATCCCCGATCTGGCCAGAGATCTCACTCTCATCCTTTAATACTCCCTTTACCGGAAATTCCCTCTGGATATTTCCGATAAAGACGGTCACAGTCCGCCCGGAAAATCCAGAGATCCAGGCGTTCTCGTAGACGATCTCGTCAGAGACCATCGTCTCCACCTTTAAGATCTCATCGTCTCTCGCCAGGAACCGGATCTTCCGGTCAATATAGTTATCCAGATAAAGTCCCTCAAACTGGAAGGTCCCGTCCCTTGTGTATGCCGTCCATGCCGGAGCTCCGTCCACATTGTCCGGAGTCCCGTAAAGATCCGTCTCGACCTCGGCAACTGCCCCTTCCGGATCTGCTGCTGCGCGGAACGCATCATAAAATTTCCAGAAATTTTCGCTGGAAACTGCTTTTTTTGCGCGGTCCCCGGCATCCACATAGGAAAGGAGTGCATCGGTTTTCCCGTTTCCCTCCTCTGATGCCTTCTTCGCCCAGTCCGAAAGGACTGCGTATGTAACTGCGGATGTCGCGCTCCTCTCATCCGCCTGGATCACCCCGCTGTCAAGATATCCCTGCGCATACAGGTAATCCATATATTTTACATACCACTGATCAGAAAGTTTTTCGTCAAAGTTCGATGTCTCCGGCGCATTTTCCAGGATTCCGCTCTCCGACTCCAGCGTCAGAGCGACCGTTCTGGACGCTGCCGCCAGAGAAACTCCATCCTGTTCCGTGTCCAGAAGTACGATCACGATGAGCAGTGCCACGACAAATGTCGTGACCCCTGCCATCCAGTTTATCATTTTCCTACTCTCGTTCATAATTCCTTTCCCGGGCAAACCCGGCCCGGTCACTGTACACGGGTTCTTCCCGTGTGAAAACATCCGGACTTACTGTTTGTCCGTACGCCTGATATACTCACCGCTCTTTTCGTCAATGCGGTCCAGTTTTACATAGTCGTTTTCTTCCTGACTCAGATTCTTTTTCGCAAGGAAATGATCCTGGATCTGTCTGTAAACGTGGATGATGACCGCCATCAGCGGAACTGCAATGATCATTCCCACAAATCCGAACAGGCCGCCAAACAGCAGGATCGAGAACAGGACTCCGAAGCTGGAAACACCTGTGGAGTTTCCAAGGATCTTCGGTCCTAAAATATTTCCGTCAAACTGCTGGAGTACAAGGATCAGACCGATAAAATACAGACACTGTTTCGGACTGATGAGGAATACGAGGATCGCACACGGTACAGCCCCGATAAAAGGTCCAAAAAACGGGATAATGTTCGTTACTCCGATGATCACGCTGATCAGCAGCTCATACGGGAGTTTGAACAGGTTCATCAGGATAAAACAGAGGATTCCGATGATCAGGGAATCGATCAGTTTTCCGATGATAAAACCGGAAAACGCCTTTTTGATAAACCGGAACTCTCCGACTACAATGTTCGCCGCCTTCAGAGACAGGATCGAATAGATAAATTTCTTTCCCTGCGCCGAGAGCGATTCCTTGATGTTTAAGAGGTAGATCATGACGATCAACCCAATCAGCAGATTTTTTGTCAGGGTGATCAGATTCATGACACCGCTGGAAACACCGCCGAGGATCTTCTCGATATTCTGGAAATTCTGGAAGTTCGAGAGATTCGACATGAGGTCTGTCTCCATCCAGTTCTGGAAATACTGGGCCGACTGCTCATAAATATTTAAGATCGCCTGCTCCACCGGAGGATTGTTCACGAAGAAATCCGTCAGCCAGTCATACACATTCTGGAAGTATTCCGGCATCATATTGATGATCCCGACAATACTGGAGTACAGCTGCGGGATGATCATACTGGAAAGGCTGACGACCACAGCCAAAAGGAATACAAGGCTGACAGCTGTTCCCACGCTTCTTCCGAAAAAAGCACCCAGTTTTTCATTTTTAAATCTTGCCTTTGGCTCCCCGGACTTTCCTGTATACACAGTCAGCCGGTAGCACCAGTTGTAGACCGGGGACATTAAAAATGCCAGGACCGCTCCATAGATCACTGGTGCGAGCACAAAACGAACCTTTCCCAGAAAGGCAAACACCGCCGACCTTTCCAGAAACAGAAACACGACGAACACCGCCGCGATCAATACCAGGATCGCCGTCACACCTGTATAAATGTACCGTTCGAACCGTTCATTTTTCATATAAAAGTTTCTCCTTTGCAGTTACTTCTCTTTTTCCGTCAATCGAAACCATTTTGTACCGTCGACCATGGCATCATCATACCATACTTCTCATATTTAGAAAAGAGCCTTAACAAAATCTGAACGAATGCAGAGCATCGGCAAATTTCCTGTTAAACGAAAAGAAGCAGCGATCTCTCGCTGCTTTTTATCTTTCGCAATCCCAAAATGCCGTTTCCTGAATAATTGACGCCTAGCAGTGCTAGGTGGGCATCCGCACTTAAACATCTGCCTTCCACTCGATGGAGGCCTGGCATCCGTTCAAGGATGTAGGAATCCCGTATGTCAAAATGTAGGTTCAAAATAGACAGGAGTGTCGAACATCCCAGGAATCACATTCCCTTTCACTGACACCTATTATAGCGCATCATCGATCATTTTTCAAGTTCCATTTCATGGTACCGTACAATTTTGTTACAGTACACGGGCACTCCATGCCCGCGCACTGTAACAGGATTTTGCCGATGCTTCGCATTCCAGATCGGCAAAATCCGCGGCCTTAACGGTATCATACGGAATTTTCAGTTCAGAAAATTCCTACCCGCGAAAAGTAACCAATTTTCTTACTGTCGGATCCGTGCACTTTTCTGCCCGTAAAAACGTCCGGTTTCTGAAACTGAAACACGATCCTGCCGCTGCTTCGCATTCCGGACCGTCAGGATCGCAGCCGCTGTATGATACAAAATTTTCAATTCAGGGAATTTCCATCTGCAAAAGCCAGCGATCTTAACAGCTCTGCAACCTCTCTTGGAGTTTCACAGAGATAATCTGCCCCGGCATCCTGAAGCTCTTCCCTGCTGCCGTATCCGTAAAGCACGCCTACCACGGAAAGTCCCGTTTTCTTCGCGCCTTCCACGTCATGTTTCCGGTCGCCCACCATGATCACGGATTTCTTTTCTTCCTCGCCGATCCCGTTTTCTTCCAGCACATACCGGATCACGTCATCCTTGTTCACGCGCTTTTCATCCAGGGACGCGCCGCCGATGAATTTAAAGTAGTTTGTCAGATGAAAATATTCCAGCACGCGCTTTGCGGTCACCTCCGGCTTGGAAGTTGCCACATAGAGTTCGAGTCCTGCGTCCTTTAAGGACTTTAACATCTCCTCAACTCCGGCAAACGGTGCGTTGTCCTTCCATCCTTCCACATCGTAATAGTCCCGGAACACGTAGATCGCATCCTCCGCGTCCTTCTCGGAGAAATTGTAATACTCCTTAAAACTGTCGGAGAGCGGCGGACCGACAAACGGTTTTAAAACATTCAGGTCATCCACCTGGATCCCATAATGCTTCAATGCATACTGAACGCCTTTCGTGATCCCCGGCATGGAATCTGTCAGTGTCCCGTCAAGGTCGAAAAATACTTTTTTTAGCTTCATTCTGTTTCCTCTTTCATGTATTCCAATATCATCATTCCGCCGCATATATTTTCTCCTGCTCACAGCGAAACCGTTTTTCCATATTTCAATTTCACAGGTATTTCTGCGATACCAGTGTCTTATTATCCCATGGCGGAGTATAAATGTCAATTGTAAAAAGCGGCATGCTCCAAAACGATCTTCACCGCCCGTCGCATGCCGCTTTTCCCTTATCCTTTTTTATCCTAATCCTTTTATCTGACCCGGAGTTTTTACCGGAAAAACTCGTGATTTCCATGTTTAAACAGGAATTCCAGATGTCTGTCAAACCAGCTTGCGTTCTTCCTGGAAGATGCCCGCCGGTTCATGAAATACAGGGCGCCGTCTGTCAGATCTTCACCCGAAAGTGCCCTCTCGACTGCCTCTACGGTCTCGGCCGTGACCTTGCAGCGCTTGATGGATCCGTTTCCCACAGGGGAAAACTGGTGTTTCTGGTAAACGACTTTCGTGATCGTGTTCGGGAATGCATCGTCCTCCACACGGTTTAAGATCACGTTTGCCACCATGACACGTCCTTCGATGTCGCAGTTTCCGGCTTCCGCCTGAACGATCCGGAGAAGAACATTGTAGTCGCTTTCGGAATACCCCGTGAACGCTTCTCTTGCAGGTTCCTCTGCCACGACGGTCTCTTCTGCTGCCGCCTGTACCCTGGCTTCCCCGGACACCTCTGTTTCCGGCTCTGCCTGCGTGATCCCGCTCACTTCATCCGCCGCAGCCGCAGTTTCTGTTTCTACAGCTTCTTCCGGACCATGATCCGCATCCGCATTTTCCGATCCTGCAGCAGGCTCTGTGATGCTCTCCTCTTTCGTCTCTGTATTTTCTGTTTCTGTCCTGATATCTGCTTCCGTCTCCGCGGATGATGCTTCATCCGCCGTCGTCTCATCCTCTAAAACATTTCCGTCTGTTTCCGGAAGAGCAGTATCTTCTGTCTCCTCCAGACTGTCTTCATCCGAACCTCCCTGCGTCTCGGCATACGCGACAATCGCGTTTTTGCCTCCGCCCTGGAAGTCCACCGCTGTAAATGGAATCACTGCGATCAGTGTTGCGCCCATCGTGAGGACTGCCGCATTCCGGTGCATCTTCTTTGTCACACCGCCGAAGAGTGATTTCACAAACTGAAAGACTGTTTGAAGAAATGAGTTCCATGGATTCATTTGAATACCCTCTTTCTCCGTCCTGTCGCCGGTTGTTCATTCCGACCGTTTTCCGGCCGGTGTCTGTGATTATAGGAGAATGAGGGGGCGAATGTCAATAAGTCCTGCACAACTTTGTTACATTTTACAGCCTGTTTTTTAAATATTGTTACATTTTTTTAATAGTTTTTCCAAATATAATCCGCACAAAACCTGGATTTTTGGTAGTATTGGCAAGTATAAAATATTGCAAATATTACAATTTTGTTAAATATTGAGTTCCCATTTTTGAGTGGTTTCCCATAACGTTTTCAGTTATGTCAACTAATTTTGCTGAAGATCCAGAAGTTTTGCCCCGACATAGTCCGCAAGAGCCTGCGGGGAAAGCAGGACCTGGAAGCCTCTCTGGCCGGCGCTGACCGCGATCGTTTCATAATTTAAAGCCGCTTCATCGATAAATGTCGGGAACTTTTTCTTCATGCCGATCGGGGAACAGCCGCCGCGGATATAGCCTGTTGTGGCCAAAAGATCCTTCATCGGAAGCATCTCCACTTTCTTATCTCCGGCCGCTTTTGCCGCCTTTTTTAAGTCCACTTCCCCATCCACCGGGATACAGCAGACGAGAAATCCTGTGCGCTCTCCTTTCAGCACGAGAGTCTTAAACACACTCCCGTGGTCCACGCCCAGCATGTCAGCCGCATGGCTCCCGGAGAGGTCATGTTCATCCACCGGGTACTCCTTTGACTCATACGGGATCTTTGCGGCATCTAAAAGCCGCATCACATTTGTCTTTGTTTTATCATTTTTTGCAGATTTGCTCATAAATTCTTCCTCCTGAAAGCGACATTCTCTCTGCCGCCTTTGACTGCAGCCGGCTGCACATCCTCTCGACCGCATCTTCTTTATACAACGTCTTTGTAAAAAAATCCAGTCTTTTCTATAAAAGAATGTCTGCCCACATATTTGTACCTTTAAGCCTGTATTTTATTACAGTCAGCGCAGCAAGTGTGCAGACCTGCTGAACAGTTACCATTTTGTGCTGCATTTACTTCCACATAAAAACAGACAGCCGGTCCCGCATTTTCGCAAAATCGACTGCCGTTTTTCCATCTTCTGATCTGTTTCTTCTATATAATATATCGCTTCTGATTCCGCATCCCGAAAGCCTATGAGAGGATCATCCGGTCGTTCGCGAACGCGCCGCCCGCGGCTTCCTCAAACTTCGCGAGAAGATCCTGAACCGTCAGGTGTTTCTTCTCCTCACCTGCCACATCGTAGATCACATGGCCCGCGTTCATCATGATCAGGCGGTTTCCGTGTGCGATGGCGTCACGCATGTTGTGGGTGATCATCAGAGTTGTCAGATGTTCACTGTTTACGATCTTATCCGTCGTCTCGAGGACTTTCGCCGCCGTCTTCGGGTCGAGAGCCGCCGTGTGCTCATCTAAGAGAAGAAGTCTCGGCTTCTTTAAGGTCGCCATAAGAAGTGTCAGCGCCTGTCTCTGTCCGCCGGAGAGAAGGCCGACTTTCGATGTAAGGCGGTCCTCCAGGCCAAGCCCCAGGATCTTTAACTGTTCTCTGTAGAATTCTCTCTCTTTCGCGGTGATCCCCGGTCTCAGGGAGCGCGTCATTCCTCTTCTCGCCGCTAGGGCCATGTTCTCCTCGATCTGCATGGTGGCAGCCGTTCCTGTCATCGGGTCCTGGAACACGCGTCCGAGATACTTCGCGCGTTTGTGCTCCGGGAGTTTTGTCACGTCGATATCATCGATGGTGATTTTTCCTTCGTCCACAAGCCACGTTCCTGCGACCGCATTTAACATGGTAGATTTTCCTGCTCCGTTTCCGCCAATGACGGTGACAAAATCGCCTTCGTTTAAATGAAGATTTAATCCGTTTAACGCAGTCTTTTCATTGACGGTTCCCGCGTTGAAGGTTTTATAAATATTGTGAAGATCAAGCACGAGGTGCACCTCCTCTTTTTACCGGTTTAGAGAAATATTTGCCTTTCATGTACGGGATCGCAAGAAATACCGCAACGACAAGAGCTGACAGGAGTTTTAAATCGTTGGAATTTAATCCCATCCAGAGTACGACCTGAAGGACCAGATAATAAATGATTGCACCGAAGGCAACGGAGAACAACTTGAAACCGAAGTTCTGGCTGATCTTTCCGAATACCACCTCACCGATGATAACGGCTGCGAGACCGATCACGATGGCGCCACGGCCTGCGTTGACATCCGCAAAGCCCTGATACTGGGCATATAAGCCACTCGCAAAGGCAACGATCCCGTTAGAGATCATAAGACCTAAGATCTTTGTAAAATCAGTATTGATGCCCTGGGCACGTGACATGTTCTGATTGGAACCTGTGGCACGGATGGAGCATCCGATCTCTGTTCCGAAGAACCAGTAGAGGACCGCGATCAGGATCACAATGATCAATGCCGTCACGAAGATCGTGTTCCTGTAAAATGCGACTCCCTTTACATAACGGAGAGACACTAAAAGATCATACTTATCCACACTGATGGCCTGATTTGCCTTACCGCCCATAATGCGGAGGTTGATGGAGTAGAGACCAAGCTGGGTCAGGATTCCCGCAAGGATCGCCGGGATCCCCATCGCCGTGTGAAAGATTCCGGTCACAAGGCCCGCGATCATTCCCGCGATAAACGCCGCAAACAGGGACACTCCCACAGAATGTCCGTTTAACATGAAAATGATGCAGACAGCACCTCCCGTACACATGGTTCCGTCCACGGTAAGGTCTGCAAGATCGAGGATCTTATATGTAATATAAACGCCGATCGCCATGATGCCCCAGATGAGTCCCTGTGCACAGGCACCCGGCAATGCATTAAACAATGTTGCAAAATTCACGTTTCTTTCCTCCTATGGCTGATGATAACAAACAGGGTGACAAAATTTTTTGCTGTTTGCCACCCTGATGTCCTCATAATTTCAAGTCGTTATTATTCTTCGATCACAACGTAGTCATCCGGAACCGTGATTCCAAGTGCCTCACAGTTTGCCTTATTGTATTTCTTTGTTACCTCCGGTGCAAACTCGATCGGCATTTCCTTTACATTTTTGCCGTCCATCAGGATCTCTGCGCCCATCTCACCGGCTTTGTATCCGATATCGTAGTAGTCGATGGAAAGAGTTGCAACGCCGCATCCGGAGCAGATTCCTTCTTCACCTGCAATTACCGGAACTTTCGCCGGAAGGCAGATATTGTTTATGATCTCTGCATTGGAAGCAGCCGTATTGTCAGTCGGAACATAGAGAACATCGTTCTCTCCTGCTGCTGTTGTTGTTACGGAAGCGATATCGTTGGAGTCTGCGAAGGTGTATTCCTTGCAGGTGTATCCAAGATCTTCCAGGTATCCTTTTACGGTTGTTGCCTGGTATTTGGAGTTCGGCTCTGCGGAGCAGTATAATAAGCCGACATTCTTTGCATCCGGGAACAGCTCATTTAACATTGCTGCCTGCTGGTCGAGCGGAGCAAGATCGGAGGTACCGGAGATGTTGAGACCTGTCGTACCTGTCCAGTTGTCGATATCAAGTGCTGTCGCGTAATCTGTGATGGAAGTTCCGAGGATCGGAATCTCGCTGGTTCCTGCTGCCGCTGCCTGAAGTGCTGCGGTCGCATTTGCAAGGATCAGGTCCACATCGTTGGAAACGAACTGGTTGATGATCGTTGCGCAGGTAGCGGAATCGCCGGATGCGTTCTGAAGATCAAACGTGACCTTGTCACCGAGTTTATCTTTCAATGCAGCCTGGAAACCTTCTGTCGCCGCATCAAGTGCCGGGTGCTGTACTAACTGGCAGATTCCCACATTGTAGGTCTTTCCGTCTTCTTTTGCTGCTTCTGTGGAATCGGCCGCTGCTGCTGTCGTTGTCTCTGCTGCAGCTGCTGTTGTCTCTGCTGTGGAACTGGATCCACATCCGGTTAATGCGGAAGCCGCTACAACGGCTGCCATTGCAAGTGCTGTTACTTTTTTCATAATATCGATCTCCCCTCAGTTTTTCTTTTTTGTAACATCCCGCTGTCATTTTCAGGATCTGTATATCCTCCCCTTCAGACGGGATCTCACATCCTCAAATGCGTTGTTGCGTTACGCTTTAACGCATGTAAGTGAAACTGTCCTTATCATACACCTATACGCCGGATTCGTCAAGCTTGATTTTCCTGTTTTTACCTTTTCTTGTTACAGTACACGGGCACTCTATGCCCGCGCACTGTAGCAAGATTTTGCCGATGCTTCGCATTCCGAATCGGCAAAATCCACGACCACAACGTTATCATACGGAATTTTCAGTTCAGAAAATTCCTATCCGTGAAAAGTAACCTTTTCTCAATATCCCACAAGAATTGTAGGCTTTCCACAATTTGTCAGACGATTTTTGTCAGGAAACGGAATCCGTTTTATCCGCAAAAACTTTCAGGAATCTCTCCCCATACTTCGCATACTTAAATTCCCCGACTCCGGAGACCGTCAGCATTTCTTCCTTATTCTTCGGCCTGATCAGACACATATGCACCAGAGTCTTATCGGAAAATACGATATACGGTGGAACCTTCTCCTCCCGCGCGATCTCACGGCGCAGTTCTTTTAACCGGTCAAACAGTGTCGTCTCCGCCTCCGTAAACGACTCGGTACCGGCTGCCATCTTTGTCTTCTTCGCGCCTCCGGAGATCTTTCCTGTCTTCACTCTCTCCTGCTCCTTCGGAAGCTTCATCATGACCGTCTCACCGTCGTTTAAGAGCACTTCCGCATTCTTTCCCGGCTTCACGATCGCGTACTCGTCAGAGGTCACCACCAGATATTCTTTTATCTGCAGAAAATTTAAAACCTGTCTTAACCTGTAGACCGGGACTTTTGCTAGCTTTCCGTAAAAGGAATTTTCATCCATGTGATAATTCCTGATCTTCGCCGTCGAAGCTCCGTGCACCGTGTCGAGGATCACCGTAGTCCCGTACCGCCCGCGGCACTCCGCGACGCAGCCGACAATGGCTCTCGCGATCTCCGTCACATCCGTCTCCTCAAACTGTGTCTTACAATTAGAACAGTTTCCGCAGTATCCGCTTCCGTACTCCCCGAAATACCGGAGAATATACTCCCTGAGGCAGTCATTCGTAAAGCAGTAGAATGTCATCTTTTTTAACCGCTCCCTGTCGCGCTCCGCAACGATCTGCCTTGTCACATCGTCGAGTTCTTCGTTGTCACGGTTGTTGTCGATAAACATCTGGTTCGTCACGACATCCCGCCCGCCGTACAGGAGCAGACAGTCCGCCGGTTCCCCGTCACGGCCCGCGCGCCCGGCTTCCTGATAGTAACTCTCCATATTTTTCGGCATGTTGTAGTGGATCACAAAGCGGACATTCGATTTGTCGATCCCCATTCCGAATGCATTTGTCGCCACCATGATCTGGGCGCGGTCGAAGATAAAATCTTCCTGATTCTGCTTTCTCTCGCTGTCGGAAAGTCCCGCATGGTATCTCGTGACGGAGAATCCGTCCTTCATCAGCTTCTCCGTCACTTCCTCCACGAGTTTTCTCGTCAGGCAGTAGACGATGCCGCACTGTCCTGCATGTTCTTCGATATACATTTTTACCGCCGTATATTTATCTTTCGGGCTCTGAACCTCAAAGTAGAGATTCGGGCGGTCAAATCCCGTCGTCGTCACGACCGGATCCTGCAGCTTTAAGAGATCGATAATGTCATCCCGGACTTCCGCAGTCGCGGTCGCCGTAAAGGCGCTGACGACCGGGCGCTCCGGAAGTGCCCGCAGGAATTCCTCGATCTTTAAGTATCCCGGCCGGAAATCCTGACCCCACTGGGAGACGCAGTGCGCCTCATCGACCGCCACCATGGCGATCTTCGCATGGACGGCAAAATCAAGAAATTCCGGAGTCAGAAGCCGCTCAGGAGCGACGTAGATGATCGGATACCGTCCCTCTCTCGCATATCCGAGCGCCTTATAATACTGTCCCGCCGTCAGGGAACTGTTCAGGTACGCAGCATGAACGCCCGCCTGGTTCAGGGCGCTGACCTGGTCTTTCATAAGTGAGATCAGGGGCGAGATCACCAGCGTGATCCCCCCGTTTGCCCCCGCCATCAGAGCCGGGATCTGATAACACAGGGACTTTCCTGCGCCCGTCGGCATGATCCCCAGCACATCTCTGCCGGAAGTGATCGCATCGATCATCTTCTCCTGTCCGTCCCGGAACGTGTCATAGCCGAAATATTGTTTGAGAACCTCATATTTATCCATAAAAGTAATGATCCCTTTCCACACCCGTCAATTGCTGCCGGGAACCTTTTTATCGTTGATCTGTTGGCTGCAGCTGGTGAACCGCTTTCCAGTTGTCTGTCCATGATATCACTCTCCCGCCGCCCCCGCAAGTATGACCGCCATTAAAATTTCATAAACAAATCGGCAACCGTTACAGTACACGGGCACTCTATGCCCGCGCACTGTAACAGGATTTTGCCGATGCTCCGCATTCCGAATCGGCAAAATCTGCGACCACAACTGTATCATACGGAATTTTCAGTTCAGAAAATTCCTGCCTGCGAAAAATAACTTTTTATCTCATCCACGGCCCGCCGCTTTTTATCTTGTAATCTCTCCCCGATATTGCTATAATTGGATACAATACAAAGATACTCAAAAAGAGTGATTGACGGAGGAGAAAACATGAACTTTTTAGAAGAGCGCATCGCAAAAGACGGTGTGGTAAAAGAAGGAAACGTATTAAAGGTTGACAGCTTTTTAAACCATCAGATGGATATCGAGCTTTTTGACGAGATGGGTGCGGAATTCAAGCGCCGTTTTGCCAATGAAAATATCAACAAGATCCTGACGATCGAGGCATCCGGTATCGGTATCGCCTGTATCGCGGCGATGCACTTCCATGTGCCGGTCGTATTTGCAAAGAAATCCCAGAGCATCAACCTCGACGGCGAAATGTATGTGGCGGAAGTTGAATCCTTCACCCATAAATGCAAGAATCAGGTTATCGTCTCCAAAAAGTTCCTTTCCCCGGACGATCACGTTCTGATCATCGACGACTTCCTTGCGAACGGCTACGCGCTTCAGGGACTGATCTCGATCGTCCATGACGCAGGCGCTACCGTTGAGGGAATCGGCATCGCGATCGAGAAAGGATTCCAGATCGGTGGACAGGTCATCCGAAATCTCGGCTACCACTTAGAGTCCCTGGCGATCGTAGATTCCATGGATCCGGCCACCGGAACCGTTAACTTCCGAAGCCAGGAATAAAAAAGAATGTACCTCGGCACATTCTCGCGCCGAGCGCGGTCGCTTGCGACAACCATCATCTTCGCGCGAGTGCACATCTTAGGCACGCAGTGCCTTTTTATTTAACAGGAAGTTCCATCGGAATTTCCTGTTGAACAAAAAAACATCCTGCAGTCAGTACCCAATGTACCGGCCGCAGGATGTTTTTTTATTTTTTCCTGTCAGTTTTCTCATTCATCTCGTTCCCGTTTTTCGCTTCTGTTCCGCTCTTCTCTTTCGGAAGCGGGATCGCGAGAACGGTCTGGATCACCTTGTTCTCCACCTTCATGATCTTTAAGAGGTAATCCCCGATCCTGACACTTCCCTTCTCTCCAACCTTCGGGATATGTCCGATCCTCGATACCATAAAACCGTTCAGGGTATCAAAATTGTCCTTATCTTCCTTATCAAATTCCACTCCGAGCGTCTCTTCCACATCGTCCAGAAGGGTGAGACCCGTGAGCTCATATGTACCGTTTTTCCGGGATACGATGTCCGGCTCTTCCTTGTCGTACTCGTCGAGGATATTTCCGACGATCTCCTCGAGAATGTCCTCCATCGTGACGATACCGGCAAGCTGACCATACTCATCCACCACAAGTTCGATGTGGATCTTCTGGGACTGCATCTCCTTAAAAAGAGCGTTGATATTTTTCGTCTCCGGGATGAAATGAGGGCTTCTCAAAAGTCCCTTGATCTTTGCGATCGGCGTGTTCAGATGGTCCTTGGAATCCGTATAGTGGAGCATATCGCGCATGTGAAGGATGCCGATGATATTGTCGATATCTTCGGAATAAACAGGAAATCTCGAATAATTTGCTTCCTTCACAACGAAATCGAGCGCTTCCTTTAACGTCATCTCCCCGTCGAGTGCGATGACCGCGGTCCTGTGCGTCATGATATCCGCCGCCACCTTATCGTCGAACTCAAAGATGTTCGTGATCATCTCCGCCTCGCTGGCCTCCAGAACGCCCTGTTCATGGCCTTCATTGACCATGTACATGATATCTTCCTCAGTCACGTTGTCATCCTTCTCGCGGATATCGATCCCAACTGCCTTTAAGGAAATATAGGCAAACTGGTCCATCAGCCACGCAAACGGAAAGAGACATTTTGTCACAAGTTCCACGAGCGGCAGAACTTTATAACAAAAGCGGATCGGGCTCTTTGCCGCGATGCGCTTCGGGATCACGATCCCGAGCCCCGTGAGCAGAAATGCGATCCCGACGAGTCCCGCAATGTAGGCGATCCCCACCGCTGCCGGATGCGGGATCTGTGTATGCGTCCCGATTAAAGCCGTGAGTTTTTTTACCACAAACGCCAGCGAGGACGCGCCCATCGCAAGCGTCAGGATGCTCGTCGCGAGCTGGTTCGTGCGGATGAAGAGATACGGGTCTTCCTGGATCTTTAAAAGTTTTTCCGCCCGCTTGTTTCCTTCGTCGCGCTCATCCTCCAGCGCACTGGTATTCAGGGCCTGAACGGCCGCACCGAATCCGTACATCACCGCAAACAGGATCACTGATGCGGCAAACAGAACAATTCCTATCCATGAATTACCATCGTCCATGAGATTTTCCAACACTCCTTTATCTTTCCATAACTATCCTATTTTTTCAGTTACTTTTTCCGTATTTCGTCCACTATACCATCTATTTTCATGCCCGTCAAGGAATCATTCCGCCGTATCACTTTTCACGTTACAGTACACGGGCTCTCCATGCCCGCGCACTGTAACAGGATTTTGCCGATGCTCCGCATTCCGAATCGG
>OHAM01000293.1_pt1 | contig 36946 bp, 34 predicted proteins | sample 1577161 | NCBI WGS metagenome assembly OHAM01 (sample SAMEA3541583, study PRJEB24748) | human gut metagenome | biome: human gut; feature: human-associated habitat; material: faeces | place: China | collected 2012
TATCGGCGAACAAAAAAGTGGATAGATAGAACTAAAACACCTATAAGGTATAAATGGAGGTAATTTATGTTTAAAGAAAAAATTATTATAGAGATGAAAGAAGTATTCAAAGAAATTCCTTTTGGCATAGAGCATACTCTCAAAGTTTTGAAAAATGCAGAAGATATAATGAAAGGAGAAAATATCGGAGAGGAAGAAAAAGAATTCATCAGTATTATTGCTATACTACATGATATTGGTGCGGTTGAAGCACAAAAAAAATACGGTTCTATTGATGGTGTCTATCAAGAAAAGGAAGGACCAGAAGTAGCGAAAGAAATATTAAAAAAGGTAGGCTATAACAAAAATATTGATAGAATATGCTTTATAATAGGCAACCATCATACTCCATCTAAAATTGATGGACTTGATTTTCAAATACAATGGGAAGCTGATTTGCTTGAAAATTTAACGGTTATGGATAAAGAAAAAGAACAGGAAAAGATAAAAAAGTGTATAGATGAAAACTTTAAAACAAACACAGGAAAAAGGATAGCTTATAATCGCTTTATTTTAGATTAGTAGTAGATTATTACAGTTATGTATTTTATATCGCAAAGAAAAAATAGTAGTTAAGTTTAACCCTAGGGTTAAATGATGAATATGTTGAGGGCATTTTTGTTTCTGGTGAAATGCAATCGCAGGGTCTAGGTAAAATTCTGCTGAATTATGCAAAGGATAAAAGGAATAAGTTGTACTTGAACGTATACCAAAAGAACGCACGGGCAATATCTTTTTATAAGAGAGAAGAATTTGAGATTCAGCATAGTGGCTTAGATGAGGCTACCGGAGAAAAAGATTATGTAATGACATGGCAACACAAATAGAAATTCCAATTTTTTGATTTGATGCTTGACAAGCAAAAAGAAGGATATATTAGACTACGGTAGAAAGGAACATTGAAAACTATGATGATTGAAAACAATCCAAAAGAAATTGCAGCAATGCAGAAATTTCATGAAGGGGACCGCAAAGAGGGACTTCGGCTCCAGGAAGAGTTTGCGGCAGAATTCAGAAAAGAATACGCAGAAAAGGATCACTGCCCATGTCTTAAGGCATGTGGTCCTATGTCAAGATTTAGTACAAGTTAAAATGAGAAATTTTTCCCCATTTTAACCTGCCAGAAGCTCAGCCTCAGTGTTCGTTCTTTCATACACTTGTTCGAATTCGTTTGGCGACATATAGTTGCAATGGCTATGAATTCGTTTCGTATTGTAGAAAGCTTCCAGATATTCAAAAATCAACTGGTATGCTTGCTTATAATCTCGGATTTTAAAGCGATTGAGCCATTCACGTTTGATAACAGAATGAAAGGATTCAATGCATGCATTATCCCACGGAAAAGCTTTCTTCGAGTAGCTACGCTGCATATTTTCGGTTGCTTTTTTATATTCCTTTGCAACATATTGGCTGCCACGATCCGAATGGATAATTAATGGTTGATCAATATTTCGGCGAGCTTTGGCTTTGTTTATAGTATCAATCACGCAGGATACTTCCAGTGTTTCTGAAAGTGTCCAGGCTATGATTTTTCTGGAAAATAAATCCATAATACTGGTCAGATAGACAAATCCGTCTATTGTCCAGATGTAGGTGATATCCGAACACCAGACAGCATTCGGGCGGTCAGGATTAAACTGTTCATCAAGGATATTTTGTAATTCTGTGCTGAAATCAGAATCTTTTGTGGTGATTGTCCATGGTTTGCTCCACTGAGCACGGATTCCCATTTGGCGCATATATGTACCAACAGTTCTTTCCGAAATGACTTCACCGGTTTTTCGCAGTTCTACAGTGATTTTCGGAGCGCCGTAGTTCTGCTTGGAATCATCATAAATATCCTGGATTTTTGCTTTCACAGCTTCACGGCGTTTTTCTGTATCAGAAGGTACATGTTGGAGCCATGCAAGATAACCTGAGCGAGAGACACCTAAAAATTTCAACATTCCGGAGACGGAAACCCGGCGTCCAGCCTTTTTGGCAGCTTCCGTCTTCTCAGACACTTCGAGATAAATGGCTTCCGTCATTTTCCCAGAATGCTGATTGCTTTTTTTAACACATCAAGTGCATCTTGGGCATCACGTAATTCACGTCTGAGACGGGCAATTTCCTTCTGCTCATCAGATGCATAATTACCAGAACCACGAACAGGAATATCACCTGATTCTCGGAAGTCTTTCAGCCATTTTGTTAATGTGCTGTATCCGATGCCAAGATTTTCTGCACATCCACGTACTCCGAGATCTTTGTGATCCTGATAGTACTGGACTGCATCAAGTTTAAATTGTTTGTCATGTTGCTTTGCCATATGAGATCCTCCTTCAGCATGTCTCTATTGTATCATGCTTATGTATATTTGGAATTTCTCATTTTGGCTCGTACTATTTATATTCTAGCACCAATGTCGCTATCATGGAAACTGTAAGGAGTGTGTGGCAATTCACAGAGCACATCAGGAGCATGTACCCAACTGTATGCGTCCGATACTCAACAAAAAGATCCGGATTCTTTCAGAACTTACAGAGCATACGATCGCAAATGAGATTGAAGCTCCGAAGGAAATATTACGAAAGTAGATTATGTGTGCTGACATATTTTTAAAGAAAGTAAGACTGTCCATTCGATGCTTGATAAGCGAATTTTAATAAAAAGAAAGAGATATTGACCCTGGCGCGTTGATATCTCTTTTTTCGTGAAAGAAAAGACTACTCTCCAATTGTCCATAAAAGGAAGAGCAGCCTAATCGAACGCCCGGATGGAGGGAGTACAAAAGGGGGCGCAACCGCCTAATTGTATCAAAATGGTGGTTACGATGAATGCAAAGTAGGCTGTTACCCGTACTTCAAAACCTCTTTATTTTCAATGGTTTTTACATTTTTATATACAGTTAGCCTAATCTGAGCTATAATGAGAACAGCCTATAAGGGTGTACTTTATAACGATAACGCAGGAGGGCATTATGGCTATCGTTAAAAACTTGAAACAGCATCCGCCATTACCGCCGTCAAGATATGAGGTTGGCATCTATTGCCGCGTCAGCACTGAAAGCAAAACACAAATCGTGAGCGTTGGTCATCAGCTGTCCGGTCTTATTGCCAATGTGGCTAATAGCTATCAGGCGCGGCTGTATGACGTCTATTTGGACGTTCAGTCCGGAAGAACATCAGATAACCGTAAGAACTTAATGCGGCTCCTGGACGATTGCAGAGCCGGGAGAGTGACCCTTGTGTACACAAAGTCCATTAGCCGTTTTGCCAGAAACACGGTGGATGTTCTGACTATTGTCCGGGAACTGAAGATGATGAATGTCCCGGTCTACTTTGAGAATGAGCAGCTGTATTCCTTTGACAGGGAAGCGGAATTGGCGATTAGCCTTCATGGGGCCATTGCCCAGGGCGAGTCTGAGAACAAGAGTGAGAACATCAAGTGGAGCCTGGATAAGGCGGCACAGAACCCGGATGCCCAAATCTATAACCGAAAATGCTACGGATACAGTAATGCCGAAGATGGCAGCCTGGTGATCAACGAGCCGGAGGCAGAGGTTATACGACAGGTATTTCAAATGTACCTGGATGGATATAGTGTTGGCGGGATTAAGAAGTATCTGGAAGAAAAAGGCATTTTGACTTCCAGAGGAAAAACTACCTGGTCGAAACGATCCATCGAAACCATACTGACCAATGAGAAATATGTTGGTGATGTCATTCTTTATAAGACCTTCTCCCCCAACTTCCCGGAGAAGAAGCGCATCCAGAATAACGGAGAGCATAAGAAATACCTCCAGGAGGATCATCACCCGGCTATCATCTCACGTGAGATGTTCAGAGCCGTCCAGGAAATGCGTGAGAGCAGAAGTAACATTGAACGTCATGCAGATGGGACTGTTATTAGGAAGGCCAAGAGGTACACTGGGAAGAAAGAGTAAATATTGGTTTAAAGAGTTTTATAACTTGTTGTTTGGCGATTTGGTAAATCGCGATAAATTATTTTTATGGGGAACAGAAACTTTGAATTTGGCGGTGAATATTCTATGTTTTATAATGCAAAAGAAAAACTGTTAGAAATACAGGACATACAGATGAATTATATTACTTTTGGAAAAGGTGAGAAGCCTTTGATTTTGATTCAAGGTCTTAGTACCCGTAGCATAAAAGGGGCAGCATTTTCAGTGGCTTATATGTATCGAATGTTTGCAAGAGATTATAAAGTTTATCTGTTTGATCGCAGAGAAAATATTAGCGACAGCATAACAGTAAGAAACTTAGCAACAGATATAGCAATGGCGATGGATACATTAAAGATTACAAATGCTGATATCTTTGGTGTATCACAAGGTGGTATGATTGCTCAATATCTTGCAATAGACAGACCAGATTTAGTAAATCAGTTAGTCCTCGCAGTAACACTTTCGAAAAATAATGAAACAGTCGAAAGGACAGTCAATGATTGGATTCATATTACGGAACAGAATAATATGAAAAGGCTGATTACAGATATGGCTGAAAAGATGTATTCTGACATTTATGTGAAACGATACAAACCGTTTATGTCATTATTAGCGGTTTTGCAGAAACCAAAGAATGTACCAAGATTTATCGCGTTGGCAAAAGCTTGCCTTAGTTGTAAAGCTTATGACGAATTAGATAAAATTCAATGCCCGGTGTTTGTAATTGGAGGTATGCAGGATAAAGTGGTAAGTGGAGAGGCTTCTTTGGAAATTGCAAAAAAACTCGGTTGTGAAATCTTTATGTATGATGATTTAGGACATGCTGCTTACGAAGAAGCTAAGGATTTCAATCAAAGAGTTTATAATTTTTTACAGCATAAGTAATTTCTATAAAGCAAAAATTTCAGTAAGCTGGTGTGTTTAACCGAGAGACGAATTTGAAGTTTTAGATTTGAGGTATAAAAGGAATGAATGCTAAAGAGTGTATGATTGAAGCTGATAAATTGTTGCAAAAATGGAGTTGTTATTCTATAGAAAACAGAAGGTATATTGAGAAAATATTTAATGGTTCCAATAGGTATGACATGATGTTAAACGTAGATGTAATGCAGAAACAGGCAAAGATTTATGTATTGGAACGAGGAGTGACAATTTATGAGTACAGAACAGAGAGGAAAGAGATTGTAATATATGCTGTTCTTCGTGATATTATTGGGATAATTTCCGATACATTTATACGCGATTCATATGTTGATGAAAAAGGATACCTGCATTTTACTGAAAATGTATCCAATTATAGAAAGAAAATAGCCGATGAGGCATTTTCATTAATGGGAGAGCCATATAATGAGTGGAATCGACAAGGGATTTCTATTTGGGATTTTAACCGAAGTTTTGCGGGGGAATAAACGCCCAACTTTCAGTTTTTCTGATTCACAACAATTTAATATTAAACTAATACAAGCACTTTAGCCAATAAGGTTAAGGTGCTTTTTTTGCGCCTTGAAAGGAGGTGGTTGAAGCATACCACATCGGGAAGAGCCCGATTTAATCATTACAACAGGCATTGCCTGATCATATAGAGTTTAAAAATGCAACAGCTACATTCTCATCATTTACTCATGAGCCGGAAGTAGTGAAATTCTAATGACAAAAGAAGAATGGTATAAGCAACTGTTTGAGAGACTGGCTAATTCCAAATTCCGTAGCAGTTTTCATTTGAAGCAGAAAGATATAGATTACATAAATGAAAAGGAAGCAGAGGCATTTGATAGGGAGTTCCCGTATATGGAGAGGGAAAAACTTCCGGGACAGATTTTTGAAGGAGATATTCGGTAAATTAGGACTTTGTATTTGTAACAGCTTTGCTGATTTTAATGGAAAGCCGAGTTCTGATAATGATATTCAATTGATGGTTTATTCCATACGGGAATAAATCTTCATCAAATCTTTATTTTTTTCTGTTAGGTTATATTTCAGTAAGAAATGAAATATAGAAGGAAGGATAGTAAAGATGGAAATGATGTTACAGACACAAAATCTATGTAAATATTTTAGAAAACAGAAAGCGGTAAATAATGTTTCACTTAATATCGAAAAGGGACAGATTTATGGACTGCTTGGACCGAATGGCGCTGGTAAATCTACCACATTGAAAATGCTGACCGGTATGATGAAACCAACTGCAGGAAAGATTTACTTTGATGGAAAACTTTTGGATAGGAAAGATTTATCAAAAATAGGAGCGTTAATTGAAAATCCGCCTATTTATGAAAATCTTTCCGCCAGAGAGAATTTGAAGGTAAGACAATTATTGCTTGGTACAGATGAAAACAGAATTGATGAGGTCTTGCAGATTGTATCACTTACAAACACCGGAAAGAAGAAAGCAGGACAGTTTTCTTTGGGGATGAAGCAAAGACTAGGCATTGCAATGGCATTGCTTGGAGAACCGGAACTTTTGATATTGGATGAACCTACGAATGGATTAGATCCAATAGGCATCGAGGAATTACGAGAGCTGATCCGGTCTTTTCCGGAACAGGGAATCACTGTAATTCTCTCCAGTCATATTCTCTCAGAGGTACAGTTACTTGCAGATAAAGTCGGGATTATTTCAGGTGGAATCTTAGGATACGAAGGAGCATTAAAGCAGGGAGATAATCTTGAAGATTTGTTTATGAATGTGGTAAGAAAAAACCAGAAAGCAGGTGAAATCCATGGTTAATATTATAAAAGCAGAACATCAAAAAGCCAAAAGAACCATGCGAAAAAAGTTTATCTGGGGATTTCCTCTTCTTACATTTGTTATGGCATTTATATTTACTCTTGGGATGACAAATGCTTATGCAGAAAGTGTTTGGAACTGGTGGTATACACTTTTGCTGCCGGGGATGATTGCTCTATTTTGTTATCTTTCTGTGGCGCAGGAGAAAAAGATAAAATACTATCATTTAATGACTATTCCCACAGACAGAAGAAAATTGTTGCTGGGGAAAATTATTTATATTGGGTACATGATTTTGTTTTCTAATGTGATTGTGTTTGCAGGAGCAACGCTTGGAGGCTTTCTTCTAACGACACATGTTCCAGTTGGAGGAGCGTTGATTGCAGTATTGTTTCTGACGGTTTCTGAGTTATGGGAGATTCCGGTAGCTTTATTTTTAAGTGAACGATTTGGAATGATTGTAAACCTGTTCGTCTGCCTGTTTATTACCGTCAGCGGTGTGGTAATATCACAAACCAGAATCTGGTATGTACTTGTTTCTGCAATCCCTATGCGAATGATGTGCCCGTTGCTTCATGTTTTACCAAATGGACTTGCCGCAGAAGCAGGGAATCCTCTTTTGGATACGGGAGTCATTGTTCCGGGAATGTGTCTCTCAATCATCTGGTTTGTTTTTGTAACGGTTCTGTTTTTGAAATGGTTTGAGAGAAGAGAGGTGAAATAAGATGATTGGAAGATCTCTTAATGCAGACTTGCGAAAGATGAAAGGAACATCTGTGATTCTGGCACACTTACTGATTCCGATTATAACCAGCGTTATATTTTTAATATATTACTTTTTTTCACCATGGAATGAAAATATGAAAGTGATTGCATTTTATCAGGCAATAGGAGCAGGACTTCCGGTACTTATTGGAATTTTTACAGCAAGTGTGATGGAACAGGAACAAAATGCAGGTGATTTTCAAAATCTGTTGTCTTTACCGGATAAACCTGCAGCATTTTTATCGAAACTGTTGATGCTACTGGTTTTGTGTCTGTGCTCTATCCTATTGACAGCAATCATATTCGGAATTGGATTTGGAAGAATCGCATCAAGCGATATCGAAATCATGAAAGGATGTATATTTGCAGCATTGCTGCTGTGGGGAAGCAGTGTTCCACTTTATCTGTGGCAGCTGATTCTGGCTTTTCAGTTTGGGAAAGGGGTATCCATTGGAGCAGGGATTATATCAGGACTAATTAGTGCATTGATGCTTACCGGACTTGGAGATTATGTGTGGAAATATGTATTTGTCTGCTGGACGGGTAGAGTACCATATACTTATCTGCAATCTGTATTGGGAGAAACTAGTGTAGGTGAATGGTTGTCATTCATACCAGGTTGCTTAATATTTACAGGGATTAGTGTGGTATACTATTTTTGGTGGGTAAACCACTGGGAAGGAAACAGAATATCGGAATAGAATCGAGGGAAACTATGGCAAAAATACTGGCAGTTGATGATGAACCGGCAATTTTGGAAATGATAGAAAGCATTTTGAATAAGGATGGACATCTGGTTACCAAAGTAAGTAATCCACTAAAAATTAATATGGAAGAATTACATCGTTATGACCTGATTTTACTGGACATTATGATGCCTGGAATTGATGGCTTCGAATTATGCAAAAGAATTAGGATACTTGTGGATTGTCCGATTTTGTTTCTTACGGCAAAAACGGAGGAAAACAGTCTGGTAAACGGACTTTCTTTAGGAGCAGATGATTATATTTCAAAGCCATTTGGAGTGATGGAACTTCGGGCAAGGATCAATGCACATCTTAGAAGAGAGCACAGGGAACATTCTGTCCGGATGGTTTTAGGGAGAGTCTGCATTCAGATGTCTCAAAAGAAACTGTTGATGGATGATAAAGAACTTCCGTTTACGAAAGCAGAGTACGAAATCTGTGAATTTCTGGCTAAAAACAGAGGACAGGTTTTCTCGAAAGAACAGATTTTAGAAGAGGTCTTTGGTTTTGACAGTGAGAGTAATGACAGTACCATTATCACGCATATCAAAAATATAAGAGCAAAATTTGCGGATTATGATTATATGCCGATAAAAACAGTCTGGGGGATTGGATATAAATGGGAAGAGTAAAGAGAAGCAATGCACTCAGCAGGATTTTTATGAGATATGTATTGGTCATGCTTGGATCATTAGTTGGTTTGGTGATTGTTGCTTATCTGCTGCTGTACCTTTTGATTAGTGTGGGCTGTATTTATCCGGCAAATTATGCAGAGCAAAAGATTAATGAAGCATATGATACGATTCTACGTGCAGATAAAGTGACTGCTGAGATGATTCCCGCACTTTGTGATTATGTAATCTTTTCAGAGAATGGAGAGAAAATAGGTGGAGATCTGTCAGAACAATACGAACAGATAGCATGGAATGTTGCAAAGCACGGAAACGCATCCGGGAAATATTTTTATAAAGTAATTGTAAGGGAAAATGAATATGTTGTATTGCAATATCGCCTGACACCTCAATATCATTCAGCTTTTTTGAGGGAGCATTTTATAGGACCACAGAATGTGATGATTATTATGTCTGTGATTGGAGCGGTAGCGATTATCATCATTCCGTCCATACGTTTTGGAAAAAGAATCAAAAAGCAGATGCAGCCTGTATTAGACGCAATCGGACAAATAAAGGATCAAAATCTGGAATATGAGACATCCTGTTCCGGTATCAAAGAGTTTGATGACTGTTTATCGGCAATCGATGATATGCGAGATGCATTGCGAGAATCTTTAGAAAAGCAGTGGAAAACAGAGCAGGAAAAGAAACAACAGATGTCTGCTTTGGCGCATGATATTAAAACACCTCTTACGATTGTACGGGGAAATGCAGAACTACTTTCAGAGACTGAACTGACCACAGAACAGAAGAAAAATATCACTTATGTTTTGAACGGCACAACACAGATACAAAGTTATGTAAAACAGTTGATAGATGTCACAAAATCATGGAATTGCAGTGATGTTACCTATACAACGGTGAGGTTAGAAGATTTTTTCGCAGATATAAAGGAACAGGCACTCGGACTGGTAGAAATCTATCACCAGAAGATAGATTGGAAGGCGGAACAAAGTGATAAAAAGGTAACGATTGCTTATGATCCAATGTTCCGAGCCGTAATGAATGTGATTCAGAATGCAGTGGAGCATACAAAAGAAAATGGAATCATTTATATTGACGCAAAGGAGCAGGATGGCCGGCTGACATTCATTGTGGAGGATAGCGGATCAGGATTTACAAAAGAAGCATTATTGCATGGCACAGAGCAGTTTTTTATGGATGACACAAGTAGAAATGGCGAAGCCCATTATGGGATGGGACTATTTTTTGCAAAAACTGTGGCTGAAAAATATGGTGGAGGTATTAAACTTTCAAATTCTGAAAATACAGGTGGGGCGAGGGTAGAAATATTTTTCCTGAGTAGTCAAGAAACAAGCTAAATAGACCGCAATTAAGCTATGTAAAAGAAATTTTACATGCTTTTATCTAATATGTAAAAGCCTTTTGATAGACATTACTACTACGTTTGCTGTAATCTCATGGAAGACATCTTTCACCGATAAATTAAAGTATTTAGAAATCCGCAGCATAAACTCGGCGGAGGGGGTGCTGTCCCCACGCTCTATCCTGCCGTAATAAGTATCATAACACCGGGGGATTGGGGGGTAAAGGAGATTTTAGGGAAATATGGAAGCAGGGTATGTGATGATATCAGTTGAAAAAGCAATATACAATTTGGGCAGATGCATATATAATATGCTTAAAAATAGGAGCATTCGAGCATGTGGAAATTAAAACAGATTTTTGACGGGGAATATGGCTGTGAAGAACGGCAGCCGGGAGAAAAAGAGAAATGCCTTGTGATTTTTACAAACGAGGCAGGAGAGGAAAAGTCATTTGCGGCAAATGAGGACTGGATCGCGGCGATTGAGAAATTAGCCTCTAATCCGTTAATGAAAATAATTATCAGTAAGCCTGCAGCGAAAGACTGCCAGTATAAGAAAATCGTAATCGAGAAAAAAGGCGAAGGCTATCAGGCAGCAAAATATACAGACAAGCAGGTGTTCCACGATAATTTCGGGAAAGAGGATCTGTCAGGATTTCTTATGGAAGTGATGCATGAAACCTTTTTGCAGATGAATGCGTGGGATGAGACAAAAGAATACAGTCTGTTGGTTTCAAAGAAAGGTGCGGTCACATTGAAAGCAAAGACTTCGAAAGAGGCACATAAAAACGATACTGCAACAGAGCACAACCGCAAGAAAAATTACATTTTAGAGGAAGGGCGGGTAATACCTCCGCTTGTTGACATGGGTATTTTTACAAAAGAAGGAAAAGTGGTAAAGTCCATGTACGATAAGTTCCGCCAGATCAACCGTTTTATTGAGATCATCGATGACGGAATCCGGGAATACAAAGGTGAGGAGATCCACATTATTGACTTCGGATGTGGAAAGTCATATCTGACTTTTATCATGTATTACTATTTTTCCGAAATCAGACATATGAAGGTGCAGATGCTTGGTCTGGATCTGAAAAAGGATGTCATTGAAAAATGTAATCAGGCGGCAGCAAAATACGGATACGACAATCTGCGGTTCGAACTGGGCGATATCAATGGTTTTCAGACACCGTTTGATGTGGATATGGTGGTGACACTCCATGCCTGTGACACAGCAACAGATTTTGCGCTCTATAATGCGATTCAATGGAATGCAAAAATGATTTTTTTCGTACCATGCTGCCAGCATGAGGTAAATAAGCAGATACAGAGCGAGGACTATTCCCTGCTTACCCGGTACGGCATTATCAAAGAGCGTTTTTCGGCGCTCACAACTGATGCAATCCGTGCAAATCTGTTAGAATGCTGTGGTTACAAAACGCAATTGCTCGAATTTATTGACTTTGAGCACACACCGAAAAATATCCTGATCCGTGCAGTCCGACGCCCTGTAGTGCCGTCATCTGCCAGAAAAAAATACCTGTCGGAAGTCGAAAACATGTGTCAGGAGTTTCATCTGCAGCCGACATTGTATACATTATTGCGAAACGATTGTAAGATATGATAATATAGGCATAGAAGTAGAAAACCGCGGAATTCATAGAAAACGTGGATTGAATTTGAGTTTCACAATATAAGGAGAACCCATATGGAAGACATTTTAGCAGCATTTCCAGATAAAGAAACCTTCGACCGTTACTGGGAGGAAAACTATGTTCCGGTAACATATGAGGACGTAAAAGAAGCATTTGAGGATTTTGTGACATCCGCAGGCGGACATATTTACCTGTCCGATTATGAGGAGAGCGGATGCATTTCCAAAGAGGATTTTAAAGATAATCTTTCACAGGAAGCACAGTTTGCGTTTCAGGACGGATTGACGGAAGTATTTTATGACAAGAACCCGGATTTGTACGAGACGGCTTTTGCGATTTTTGAGGAAGCACAGATGTCCGGAAATCAGGATGCGAATGTAGCAGCAACATTCCACGAGATATTTAACCGTCTGTATGCAGAATTTTTAGACCGTTTATTCGAAGAAAACGCAGGACTTTTGCAGAAAAAATAAAACGGTTAAAAGATATATTAGACGATTACACAACTCTAATTTATATAACGTACATCTAAGTTTTGTAATCACTAGAGAAGACATATAAGAAAGAGGAAATATATGGCAACACTTGGAATTCCACAGAATACCATAGAAGTTTTACAGAAATATAATTTTAATTTTCAGAAAAAATTTGGACAGAATTTCCTGATCGACACGCATGTGTTAGAGAAGATCATTGAGGAATCCGGCATTACAAAAGAGGATTTTGTGTTAGAGATCGGACCGGGAATCGGCACAATGACACAGTATCTCTGCGAGAATGCGAGGGAAGTGGCAGCAGTGGAGATCGACAAGAACCTGATCCCGATTCTGGCGGATACATTGAGTGCTTACGATAATGTGGAAGTTATCAATGATGATATTTTAAAAGTCGATATCAACCGGCTGGCAGAGGAAAAGAATGGCGGCAGGCCGATCAAAGTAGTGGCAAACCTTCCATATTATATTACAACACCAATCATTATGGGCTTGTTCGAAAGCCATGTTCCAATTGACAGCATTACGATCATGGTGCAGAAGGAAGTGGCAGACCGTATGCAGGTAGGACCTGGCACAAAAGATTACGGAGCACTTTCCCTTGCAGTACAGTACTATGCAAAACCGGAAATCGTGGCGATCGTTCCACCGAACTGTTTTATGCCGCGCCCTAACGTTGGAAGTGCAGTGATCCGTCTCACCAGACACAAGGAAGTGCCGGTACAGGTGGATGATGAAAAACTGATGTTTAAGATCATCCGGGCATCTTTTAACCAGCGCAGAAAAACGTTGGCGAATGGGCTGAACAATGCGCCGGATATCCACCTTTCCAAGGAAGATATTCAGGAGAGTATTGAAGAACTTGGTGTTCCGGTGACAATCCGCGGTGAGGCACTGACGCTGGAGCAGTTTGCAAAACTGAGCAATATCATTGGAAACAGATTGAAAAAATAATTATAAAAAAGCACTCCATTTCATATACTTGTATATGAGATGGAGATTTTTTATGCGTAAAAACAGACTTGCAAAAAAAATAAATACAATGCTGACCGTCCTTTTACTGGTACTTCTGATCCCACTTTTTTTTACTATTTTTTATCAGAAAATGCAGCTGGAAGAGCTGCTGGGAAATGTGGAGGGCACAGCGGAAGAAGAGAAGGACGCGGACAGGCTTTTTTTGATTGTCGCAAAGGAGATCAGTGCAGACGCACCGAAGGAGTGCCTCAAGGCGCAGTGCGTGATCGCCCGGACGAATCTCGTGGCAGCAGAAGAAATGGGGACAGAGACACCCGGACAGATGAAGTTAGAGGAACTGCAGGAGTTGTGGGGAAACTATTTTTTCGAGGCAGAGGCTAAGATAAAGGAAGCGGTCGCAGAGACAAAGGGCGAGACGCTGCAGTATCAGGGGCATTACATATATGCGGCATATCACGCGGTAAGTGCGGGGAATACGAGAAATATGCAGGAATTATATCCAGATTCGGATATGCCCTATCTTTGCAGTGTACCGTGCTATGAGGATGCACAGGCAAAAGAATACCTTTCGGTGTTGTATCTGGATCGGAATATTACGATTGAGGAGAAGGACAGTACAGGGTATGTAACAAAGGCAGAAATGGATGGCATATCTTATACCGGAGAGGAATTACGCGGGATACTTGGACTGAAATCTGCGAATTTTACTGTGACAGAGCTGGAAGACGGAAAAGTCAGGATCGTAACGAAAGGACGTGGGCATGGATTTGGATTGAGCCAGTACACTGCACAGAAAATGGCAGAAAACGGTGAGGATTATAAAATGATTTTACAGTATTTTTTTCCGGGAGCCAAGATATGTGAATAAACCGTCTGATTGTGGCAACACTATTGTTAATAGTAGGAATCAGATTCTGCTAAATAAACAATGGACGGTGAAAAATATGAGAAAGAATCACGGATGGGCAGCCTTCTGGCAGAAAAAACAGTATATCATCGCGGGCACGCTGGTAGTCCTTGCAGCGGTCGGCATGACGGTTTTATATAGCAGAGGACAGGAACAGGAGAGAAAGCAGTTAGAACAGGAAATTGCAGCAGAAATGGATTCAGAGAATCCGGATGTGGCAATGGAGGAGGACACAGAGACAGATCAGGTAACTTCTATTTTAAAGCCTCAGGCACAGAGCACAGAAAATGCAGAGGTTGCAAAAGAGACGGAAGAACCAGAAACAGATAAAGAGGAGGCGGCACCTGCAGGAAGCACATCGCAGGCACTTCATTTTGCAGCGGAGGAAGGAATCCTTTGGCCGATGGAAGGAAATGTGATCTTAGATTACAGTATGGATTCCACAGTTTATTTCGCAACGCTTGACCAGTACAAATATAACCCGGCAGTCATTATTGCAGGGGATGTGAACAGTAAAGTGTATGCGGTCGCAAAGGGAAAGATCCAGAGCATTGAGACAAATGAGGTGACAGGCTGCACTGTGACAGAAGATTTAGGAGACGGATATCAGGCTGTTTACGGACAGTTGAAAGAGCCGAATTTTGCAGTGGGAGACTATGTGGAGGCTGGTCATGTGATCGGTTACGTGAACGAACCGACAAAATATTATTCGGTTGAGGGCAGTAACCTGTATTTTGAACTTCGAAAAGATGGGGTACCGGTCGATCCAATCGAATTTTTTGAATAGAACCCCCTTTTTCTTGAACGCAGGGCATTTCTGGACTATAATAAACGTTAGTAAGATACCAAAAAACAGGCAGAAAGGAACAAACTGCATGGAAGTTCAGGAATCAAATGACGTGGTAAAAGCATGGAAACAGGAAGTTTTAGACAGCAGAGGCAGGGATGCGGAGCGCACATTAAAGAGCTGTCTTGAGATAGAACGGTATGCAAAGGAGCATAAAGATGCGGCACTTCTTGGTTTTGCATATTTTTACAGTGGGGAAACTTACTATCTGCTGAATGATGTGGAGCACATGTTCCACAACATTGCGCAGGCAATCCATCTGTTGGGACAGACCGGACAGTGGGAGCTGATCGCAAGGTCTTACAACCTGATGGCAATCTCTTCTGTCAACAAGGGAAATGTGTCTGCAGCGATGGATTACTATCTGACAGGATTGAATTACTGCCGCAAATATGGGATTACTAAGATGGAGATCAGCATCATGCAGAATCTTGGTAATCTGTACATGGAAAATGGTGTGTATCACGAGGCACAAAGTTATTTCGAAAAGGCTCATTCATACTGCAAAAGTAATCCGGATGTAAAAGAAAATTATGTCGGACTGATGGCCAGTTACGTGAATCTGGCACGTTGCTATATGCTGCAGGGGATGTTAGATAAGACACATGTTTATATAGAAAAACTGGATGCGGAATGTGCGTCTTATTATGAGGATATTGACATTTTATATGTGGACTGCATGAAGGCAAGATATTATCATCTGACCCATAATTATGTGAGACGCGATGCACAGATCCAGGAGATTGTAGAAATAATCAATAAAAATGTGCCAATCATGGAGGTATTTGACGACCTTTGTGATTTTTGCGGGCTGATGCTGGAGATCGGCCGGGATGATGTGTTGTGGATGATCGTTGAGAAGCTGGATCAGATCGTGAAAGATTCAGGTGTGATCAATCTGCAGCGCAGAGTCATTTCCATTAAGATCAAAGGCTACCGCAAGAATCAGGACAATGCAGGTTATCTGCAGGCAGCTGGTCTGTATTATGAGCTTTCCGAGATCATGGAGCGCGAGAACAAAGATATGATCGTCAACATGCTTTATGTCAGAAGTTCTCTCGAACGTGCAAATGAGAGCCGCAGGGAGATGGAAGCAGTCAATGTGAAGCTGCTGAAACAGTCGGAGACAGATCAGATGACCGGACTGGCAAACCGTTACCGCCTGAATGATTATTCGGACAAAGTATTAGATTACTGTTATGAGCACCGACTTCCACTTGCAATGGAGATTTTAGATATCGACTTTTTCAAGCAGTATAATGACAATTATGGACATCAGCAGGGCGACGAGTGCATTATTGCAATTGCAAATGAGCTGAAAAAGATGGAAGATGGGCAGACATTCTGCGCGAGATATGGCGGAGATGAATTTATTATCATTTATGCGGGTATAAGTGCGGAGGAAGTGTATGCGAAGGCAGGCGCGCTGCGGCAGAATATTATGAATCTCAAACTGGAGCATTTATATTCCAATGCATTGCCGATCGTGACGATCTCCCAGGGAATTTCGTATGGAATTCCGGAGAACGGAAACAGGAGCTGGGATTTTCTACATACTGCAGATATGCTGTTATATCAGGTAAAGAAGAAAAGCAGAAATGATATCTGTATTGCGGATATCCGCGGGCAGGAGCTGGATTTATCCTCAAAACAGGAAAAAGTGGAACCTTAGAGGAAAATTGGCATAAGTTATAATGAGCAATCCGCAATCGAACTATTGCTACGGCAGCTTTTTTTAGAGGTGACGGCGCATATCACATTTTTACAGGGAAAAACAGAAATACATGTGGAGTGTACGACGACTGGATTTTGCTTGGATATGGATGAAAAACAGGGAGTATTCGATTGCTTTTCATATTAACCCAGCTTTCTTTTTCATGGAAGCCGGGGTACATAGATCGTGCCGGATGTGATACGGGTATTCTGACAAAATAGTTGACAAAATGGCGACAATATGCTAACGTATACGACTGCGCATTCGCACGAAAGGAAAATATATGGAAACAGTAAGATTTGATGAATTAGATTTATATCCACAGGTACTCCGTGCTATCAAAGAGATGGGATTTGAAGAGGCGACTCCAATCCAGAGTCAGGCGATCCCGGTTGTGATGTCAGGAGTCGATGTGATCGGACAGGCACAGACAGGAACCGGAAAGACAGCATCTTTTGGTATCCCGGTGCTTCACAAAGTAGACCCAAATAATAAAAAGACACAGGTGATCATCCTCTCACCAACCAGAGAGCTTGCGATCCAGGTGTCGGAAGAAATCCGTAAATTAAGCAAATATATGCATGGCGTGAAAATCCTTCCGGTATACGGCGGACAGGATATCAACCGTCAGATCAAGGCATTAAAAGGCGGTGCACAGATCATTATTGGTACACCGGGACGTGTCATGGATCATCTCCGCAGAAAAACGATCCGCTGCGAGGCAGTCAATACGATCGTTTTAGATGAGGCGGACGAGATGCTGAACATGGGATTCCGTGAGGATATCGAGACGATTTTGGAATATATCCCGGAAGAGGGAAGACAGACGGTTCTGTTTTCTGCGACCATGCCAAAGCCAATTTTAGATATCACAAAGAAATATCAGCATGACGCAGTGACCATTAAGGTGGTAAAAAAAGAACTGACTGTGCCAAGCATTGAGCAGTATTATTATGATGTCAAACGCAAGGACAAGACTGAAGTCCTGACAAGACTGTTAGATTACTACAATCCAAAGCTTTCCCTCGTATTCTGTAATACCAAGAAAATGGTAGACGAGCTGTCCGAGGAGTTAAAGAGCCGCGGTTATATGGCAGAGGGGCTTCACGGCGATATGAAGCAGGCACAGCGTGACCGTGTCATGAAAGCATTCCGCTCCGGACGTGTGGAGATCCTGATCGCAACAGATGTTGCTGCGAGAGGAATTGATGTGGATGATGTGGAAGCAGTATTCAACTATGACATCCCACAGGACGACGAATATTATGTTCATCGTATCGGACGTACCGGACGAGCTGGACGTACCGGACGAGCTTTCACTTTTGTAAAAGGAAAAGAAGTTTACAAGTTAAAAGATATCATGCGTTACTGCAAGACGAAGATCCTTGCAATGCCAATCCCTTCTTCGGATGATGTGGCACAGATCAAGGCAGAGAAAGTGATGCAGGGAATCGGTGAGATCATCGAGAATGAGAACTTAAAAGAGATGATCGAGATCATCGAAAAGCAGGTCAATGATTCCGATTATACCGCAATGGATATTGCAGCAGCTTTCTTAAAACAGGCACTCGGTCAGGTAAATCTTGAGAATGACAGAGAAAACGGTGAGATTGATTGGGACAATACCGGAGCAGAGGAAGGCATGGTTCGTCTGTTCATTAATATCGGTAAAAAAGACCGCGTAAAACCGGGCGATATCTTAGGTGCCATCGCAGGAGAGTCAGGAATGCCTGGAAAACTGGTTGGTGCAATCGATATGTATGACAAATACACCTTCGTGGAAGTGCCGAGAGAGTACGGCAAAGAAGTGTTAGAAGCCATGAAGAATGTGAAGATCAAAGGCCGTTCCGTAAATATGGAGCCGGCAAACCAGAAATAAAATAAATAGAAAAAGAGTCTCTTTTGTGAATTTTTTAGCAAAATTTCGAAAGAGACTCTTTTTTTGGTGGATTGCGCTACTTGAAATCGATTACATTTAATAGTATAATTTTTCACGGTTGTATAAATAAAAGGCAAAACAAGGAGGATAACACCGTGGATTGGAAGAATTTAGATACCCTTACTTCTTTTGAAGAATTGTCAAAGGCAGCAGAAGTTGACCTGACAAAAGTAATGGCGGGAGAAAACGGCGCAGAGCGTGTGAAAAAATACACCACACCAATGGCAGAGGGACTTGCATATAACTATGCTGCAAAAAAAGTAGATGATTCCACTTTGGAAGCACTTGCAAAATTAGCAGAGGAAGCACAGCTTTCTGAAAAATTTGCAGCTTTATATAATGGTGAAGTGGTAAATACAGGCGAGAAACGTCTTGTACTTCATCATATGACACGCGGACAGTTAGGAGATGCTGTAAATGCAGACGGCGTTGACAAACGTTCTTTCTATGTAGAACAGCAGAACAGAATCGCTGATTTCGCAAATAAAGTACATGCCGGCGAGATCACAAACGCAGCAGGAGAAAAATTTACAACTGTAGTTCAGATTGGTATCGGCGGAAGTGACCTTGGTCCTCGTGCAATGTATCTTGCACTTGAGAACTGGGCAAAGAAGAATAACACATTCAAAATGGAAGCAAAATTCATCAGCAATGTTGATCCGGATGACGCAGCAGCAGTATTAGCTTCTACAGATGTTGCACATTCTATTTTCGTACTTGTATCAAAATCAGGTACAACATTAGAGACATTGACCAATGAATCTTTTGTAAAAGATGCTTTGAAAAAAGCTGGATTAGATGCTTCTAAACATATGATCGCTGTTACAAGTGAGACATCTCCACTTGCTAAGAGTGACGATTATCTGGCAGCATTTTTCATGGACGATTACATCGGAGGACGTTTCTCCTCTACATCAGCAGTTGGCGGCGCTGTATTATCTCTGGCATTTGGACCGGAAGTGTTCGCACAGTTCTTAGACGGCGCAGCAGCAGAAGACAAACTTTCTCTGAATAAAAATATTTTAGAAAATCCGGAAATGCTTGACGCATTGATCGGTGTTTATGAGCGTAACGTACTCGGTTATCCAAGCACAGCCGTTTTGCCATACTCTCAGGCTTTAAGCCGTTTCCCTGCACATTTACAGCAGTTAGACATGGAGTCTAATGGTAAATCCGTTAACCGTTTTGGTGAGCCGGTAGACTATGTGACAGGACCAGTGATCTTCGGTGAGCCTGGAACAAACGGACAGCATTCCTTCTATCAGTTATTACATCAGGGAACTGATATTGTTCCACTGCAGTTCATCGGATTTAAGAACAGCCAGATCGGAACAGATGTTGTGATCCAGGACAGCACAAGCCAGCAGAAACTCTGCGCAAACGTTGCAGCACAGATCGTAGCATTTGCATGTGGAAAAGCAGACGACAACCGCAACAAGAATTTCGAGGGAGGACGTCCTTCTTCTATCATCATCGGAGAAGAATTAAATCCTAAGACACTCGGCGCTTTACTTGCTCACTTCGAGAACAAAGTAATGTTCCAGGGATTCTTATGGAACATCAACAGTTTTGACCAGGAAGGCGTTCAGCTTGGAAAAGTACTTGCAAAACGTGTTCTTGCACATGAGACAGACGGAGCATTAAAAGTTTACAGTGATCTGTTAAATATCTAATAGACGAAAAACAAATTGCAATGAAAACACCTTTTCGTGAGACAGCAGAAAGTTGCAGCCGAAGCGGAAAGGTGTTTTTGACTGAAAGGGATTAGTTCATGAAAAGAGAATCATTTAAATCGCGTCTGGGATTCATTCTTGTGAGTGCCGGATGCGCCATTGGAATTGGAAATGTATGGCGGTTTCCCTATGTGGCAGGAGAAAACGGTGGAGGACTGTTTGTGTTACTCTATCTCGTATTTTTGATCGCTATGGGACTTCCGGTTCTGACCATGGAGCTTGCCGTGGGACGTGCAAGCAGAAAAAGTGCGGTGTTAGGTTACAAAGCACTGGAAAAGCCGGGAAGCAAATGGCATCTGCATGGCTGGGCAGCAATTTTCGGCTGTTATATGCTGATGATGTACTATACGACAGTTTCAGGCTGGATGAGCACTTATTTTTACAAGTTCGCGGCGGGTGAATTTCAGGCTGGCATGGATGCGGAGGCGACCGGAGCAGTGTTTTCGAATCTGCTGGCAGACCCGTTGCAGATGAGTTTCTGGATGATACTGACCGTGCTGCTCGGCTTCTTTGTTTGCAGCAGAGGGTTACAGAATGGTCTGGAAAAAATCAGCAAAGTTATGATGAGCGCACTGCTTGGGCTGATCGTGATTCTTGCAGTGCACAGTTTTACGCTGTCTGGTGCAGGGGAGGGAATCCGTTTTTATCTGATTCCGAATCTTGGGACAATCCGTGAAGTGGGGATTGGAAATGTTGTGTCAGCAGCGATGAATCAGGCATTCTTTACGTTGAGTCTTGGCGTTGCAGCCATGGAGATTTTCGGAAGTTACATGAGCCGTGACAACAGTCTTGCAGGAGAAGGTGCCAGAATCTGTGCACTTGACACATTTGTGGCAATCATGGCGGGACTCATTATTTTCCCGGCATGTTTTAGCTATGGTGTGGAAGTCGGAGCAGGACCGAAGCTTATTTTTATCACATTGCCGAATGTGTTTGTGAATATGGAAGGCGGACGTATCTGGGGAACGTTGTTCTTCTTATTTATGACATTTGCAAGCTTTTCCACGATCATTGCGGTATTTGAAAATATTATGTCATTCTGTATGGATATGTTTGGCTGGAGCCGTAAAAAAGCTGCATTGGTTAACTGTATCATCATACTGATCGCCAGTATGCCATGCGTGCTCGGATATAATGTCTGGAGCAATCTGCACCTGATCGGTGGACGGGATGTGTTAGACAGTGAGGATTTTATTGTGAGCAATCTGCTGCTTCCAGGCGGTTCCCTGATTTACCTGTTATTCTGCGTAACAAAATGGGGCTGGGGCTTTGACCGGTATCTGGAAGAAGCAAATACTGGAAAAGGATTAAAGATCGCGAAAGCATTGAAACCATATTTTCAGTTTGTGCTTCCGGTGCTGATCCTCTTTATCCTGATTCAGGGATTATTATAAAAAATGAGTGGCTGTTTCTATCTGGTATTTACAACTTCGTACCAATAGGAACGGCCATTTTCAATCATATTACAATAGGTGTTGACCATAATTTCGCGGAATGGAGCAAATTCGTCAGCAAGTTCAAGCTTTTCTGGGTAAGTTCTTGTGACGAAGTCAATCTCCTCCGCGATTTTTCTTGCAACGGAAGCGTCTTTGATCGGCACAATGCCAAAAAAAGTGGAACAGTAAGTCTTGCATCCGGTGCAGGAGGCGAGCAGGACTTTTGCAAAATTTTCCCATTCATTCAGAAGGATAGCGCGTTCTGTCTCATTTTCAGGTGTATAGTCGAGCAGACAGAGATCTTTCATATATTGTTTTAATTCTTTCTGTAAATGCCGTTTGTTGAAAAAAGAGATTCCGGCAGCACCGGAGGCTTTGATCATCATCCAGGCTTTCATGAACGCATCACTTTTTTTATCTTTTCCATAGCGTTTTTCCAATAATTTCATACGGTAGTTGTCATTTGGAAGGTCTAATCCCTGGCTGATTGCCTGGGAGAGAATCTCTTTCCTTTCTTTGGCATTTTCTATCTCATAATAATGTTCCGGCCAGTTTTCGAGGTAATCGATCTGGGAGGTGTTTTCTTTTTTCAAAAGCATAATGGAAGTCCTTTCTTGTTTCACAGTTATCTAGGCAATAGTGAAACTCTTATTTATGTTATGAAAGTTGTGAAAATGTAACAAAATTTTCGAAGACACGCTTTCGCTATGTGTCACTCGCAGCGGTACTAGCATGCCAGTCACAGTTAGCACTGCGCCTGCCAAGCAAGAACCGGCGGTTCCCCAATGTCTTCTCAAGCTTTTGTCACATTTCCACAACATGCCTCACGTTTTCTAGGAGTTTCACAATTATCTTATTTAGTGATTATACCATGAAGTTATCTGGTTTGCACTGCGAAGTTACGGGAGAAGGCTTGGATGTTTAAGTGAAAGAACAGAAAGGGTTATTGAGAAAAATAGTGAATAGCTGTGCTTGACATTTTTTCCTGCCTGTATTATATTCTAAATACCCCATAGGGGTATGCAAAAAACAAAAATGCATGACAAAATCATAAGTGGTAAAACTAATCATCGGATAGCAGAACCAGTATAGAAGTGTCAGAAAGGATGTGGAGTGATGACTTGTTGCTGCAAAGGAAATGACGACGAGAACGTAAAGCATAAACAGCGTGATGAGCAGGAGAAGAAGGCGCTTATGACGCGCTTAAGCCGTATTGAAGGGCAGGTGCGCGGAATCAGGGCAATGGTGGAGGATGACCGTTACTGTGTGGATATTCTGACACAGGTGTCAGCAATCCAGGCTGCGCTAAATGGATTTAACAAAGAACTTCTGGCAAGACATATCAAAACCTGTGTGTCGGAGGACATCCGCGAAGGAAACGACGATGCAGTTGACGAACTGTGCGAACTTTTGAAGAAACTGATGAAATAAAACATATAGATAATTGCGAAACTCACAGATTTTCATAACCTGAATTTGAGTTCCACAATTATTTAGATAGAATCTAACAGGAAAGGAAGACATACATGAAAGAGAGATTTGATGTAACAGGCATGACCTGTTCCGCCTGCTCCTCCCATGTTGAGAAAAGCGTAAGCAAGCTTACCGGGGTGGAGAATGTCAGCGTGAATCTGCTGACAAACAGCATGCAGGTCGAATTTGACGAAAATCAATTAGATACAGCGGGTATTATCAAGGCAGTGGAAGATGCCGGATATGGTGCGGCGGTAAAAGACGAGCATGCAAAATCCGGAACGAAAAAAGCCGGACAGCCGGGCAGTCAGGAGAATAACGGACTTTCAGTCGTAGAACAGAATGTGAAAAACATGAAGAAACGACTGATTATTTCCCTGATTTTCTGGATACCATTAATGTACGTGTCTATGGGACATATGATTTATCAGTGGCTAGGTATCCCAATGCCGCCATTTACCATGAATTTCCTGCATGGAAATGAAAATGCGATCACCTATGCATTTACGCAGTTCTTATTGTTACTGCCAATTTTGATTGCAAACCAGAAATATTTTAAAAACGGATTTAAAACCTTATGGCACAAAAACCCGAACATGGACAGCCTGATCGCCATTGGTGCGGGTGCGGCGATCCTTTATGGTATTTTTGCAATCTATCGGATTGGTTATGCAATGGGGCGCGGCGATATGACAGTCGTACACCAGTATGCGCATGATCTATACTTTGAGTCGGCAGGAACAATCCTGACACTGATCACCATTGGAAAATATCTGGAAACAAAGTCCAAAGGCAAGACAAGCGAGGCAATCACGAAACTGTTAAACCTTGCACCAAAGACTGTGACAGTCGTAAGAGACGGTGTCGAACAGGTCATTGACGCAGCAGATGTGGAAAAAGGAGAAATCTTCCTCGTAAAACCGGGAGAGTCCGTTGCAGTGGACGGTATTGTTTTAGAAGGAAAATCATCCTTCGACGAATCGGCGATCACAGGCGAGAGTATCCCGGTTTTAAAACAGGAAGGAGATATCATTGTTTCTGCTTCCATGAACAAATCCGGTCTTATTCGCGCTAAAGCAACAAAAGTTGGTGAGGATACCACAATCGCGCAGATCATAAGACTTGTGGAGGAAGCCTCGTCAAGCAAGGCTCCAATCGCAAAAATGGCAGATAAGATCGCCGGAATTTTTGTGCCAACGGTTATTACGATCGCCCTGATCACCGGAATTATCTGGCTGCTTTCGGGTGCTGCGTTTGAGTTTGCAATGTCGACTGCTATCGCTGTGCTTGTCATCTCCTGCCCGTGTGCACTTGGACTGGCTACCCCGGTCGCGATCATGGTCGGAACAGGAAAAGGTGCTGAGAATGGTATCCTGATCAAATCGGGTGATGCATTGGAGACAGCACATCAGATTGACACGGTCGTTTTGGATAAGACCGGAACCATTACGCAGGGAAAACCGGTTGTGACAGATATCCTTTACATGACAGCACCAAATAACGAAACATCCGGTGACACCCAGTTACACATGGCAACAGTTACGGAAAGTAAAAAACTTGACAATCCGGCAGTGGCACTCCTTAAAATTGCAGGAAGCCTTGAAAAAGGCAGTGAGCACCCGCTTGCAGAGGCAATCGTAACTTACTGCGAATCAGAAAACATCACACTGGAAAAAGTAACCGGATTTAACGCCTTATTCGGCAAAGGAATCGAAGGTGCCGTATCCGGTACACACTATTTTGCCGGAAATGAAAAAATGATGACGGAGAAGGGAATCATTCTTTCCAATGAACAAAAAGAGCAGATTCATGCGCTTGCAAAACAGGGCAAGACGCCGCTTCTTTTTGCAGATGAAAAACAGTTCCTTGGAATCGTTGCAGTTGCGGATGTCGTAAAGCCTACCAGCAAAGAGGCAGTGCAGAAATTCCGCGATTATGGAATACATGTTATTATGTTAACCGGCGATAACGAAGTGACTGCACAGGCGATCAAGGAACAGGTTGGAATTGATGAAGTCATCGCAGGTGTTCTGCCAACACAGAAAGAAGAAAAAATTTCAGCCTTAAAACAGGCAGGACATAAAGTAGCCATGATCGGCGACGGAATCAATGATGCTCCGGCACTTGCTTCGGCAGATGTAGGAATCGCGATCGGCGCCGGAACGGACGTGGCGATTGAGAGTGCGGATATTGTTTTGATGAAAAATGATTTACTTGACGCAGTTGGTGCAGTAAAATTAAGCAAAGCCGTCATCCGCAACATCAAAGAGAATTTATTCTGGGCATTCTTTTACAACAGTATCGGAATCCCGCTTGCAGCAGGTGTTTTATATCCGTTCTTCCAGATCAAGTTGAACCCGATGTTCGGCGCGGCGGCCATGAGCTTAAGCAGCGTGTGTGTTGTAAGTAATGCGCTTCGTTTAAGGTGGGTGAAACTGCATGATACAAAAAAAGCGTTGAAAAATACGCAGGAAGAACCAGACAAAAAGATTACGGCAAACACAACTGACGATATTAGCCAGCAAAACAGACTGGATAATAATACAAAATCAAATAATAATCATAAAGGAGAAGCAAGTATGACAACAACAATTTCAATCGAAGGCATGATGTGTGGACACTGCCAGGCAAGAGTAGAAAAGGCATTAAAAGAGGTACCGGGAGTGACAGAAGTTACCGTAAGCCTTGAAAATAAAAACGCAGTCGTAACAGGCGATGCTTCCGTAGAAGCTTTAAAACAGGCAGTAGTAGAAGCAGGTTATGAAGTGAAATAAAAAGTTCAGGAACAATAGACATTAACAAAAAAGGATACCACATGCAAACCACATGTAGTATCCTTTTTTAGCGGAGATAGCGGGATTTGAACTCGCGCGCCGGAGCATTTACCGACCTACCGCATTTCGAGTGCGGACCCTTCAGCCACTTGGGTATATCTCCATTGAAAAAAACGCAAAACGAATTTTTCTGTATAAAAATACTCGTTTAGTATACCATATTTTCTACAATCTGCAAGCCTTGAAATAGTTGTACCTGTTAAAAAAATATATTATAATCTAAAATAGTAATGGAATCATTTAAAATAGTAATGAGAAAGGACTGTTTACGTATGAAAAGAATCGGAATGTTAACAAGTGGTGGTGACTGCCAGGCATTGAATGCAGCCATGAGAGGTGTTGTAAAAGGACTGAGCAATAACGTTGATGAACTTGAGATATATGGATTTCACAATGGATACAAAGGACTGATCTATGGAGATTACCGTCTTCTGACGTCGGCAGATTTTTCGGGCATCCTGACAAAAGGCGGAACAATCTTAGGATCTTCCCGCCAGCCATTCAAACAGATGCGCGTGCCGGACGAGAACGGACTTGATAAAGTCGAGGCGATGAAGCAGACCTACCATAAATTAAACTTGGACTGCCTTGTGATCCTTGGAGGCAATGGAACGCAGAAAACAGCCAATCTTCTCCGCGAAGAAGGTCTGAATGTTGTACATCTTCCAAAGACGATCGATAACGATATTTACGGAACAGACGTTACCTTTGGTTTCCAGAGCGCGATCAACATTGCAACAGACGCGATCGACTGTATCCATACGACAGCAGCTTCCCATAACCGTGTATTTATCGTGGAAGTTATGGGACACAAAGTTGGCTGGCTGACATTATACGCGGGAATCGCTGGCGGTGCTGACATCATTTTACTTCCGGAAATTCCATACGATATCAACAAAGTAGTAGAAGCGATTAATAAGAGAACAAAAGCCGGAAAAGGATTTACGATCCTTGCAGTAGCAGAGGGGGCGATTTCCAAAGAGGATTCTTCCCTGACGAAAAAAGCATACAAGGCAAAAGTAGCAGACCGCAAATATCCGTCTGTTTCTTATGAGATTGCAGATCAGATCTATGAAGCAGCAGGAGTAGAAGTCCGTGTTACAGTTCCGGGACATACGCAGCGGGGCGGCAGCCCATGTCCATACGACAGAGTGCTCTGCACAAGACTTGGTTCGGCAGCAGCACAGGCAATTATAGAAGAAGATTATGGCTGCATGATCGCTATGATCAACGGCGAGACAAAACGTGTGCCATTAGCAGAGGTTTCCGGTAAATTAAAGACCGTTGATCCGGAATGTCAGATGATTCAGGAAGCAAAACGCATCGGAATCAGTTTTGGAGATTAATAAGAGGTAAGAGAGGAAAACAGCATGTCATATACGGCGTTGTATCGAAAATTCCGTCCACAGGAATTTGAAGATGTAAAAGGACAGGATCATATCGTAACAACTTTAAAAAATCAGATCAAAGCAGATCGTATCGGACATGCCTACTTATTTTGTGGAACCAGAGGAACCGGTAAGACGACGATCGCCAAGATTTTTGCAAAGGCGGTCAACTGCGAACATCCGGTGGATGGCAGTCCCTGTGGGGAATGTCCGACCTGCAAAGCAATTGCAGCGGGCAATTCCATGAATGTAATTGAGATCGATGCGGCATCCAACAATGGTGTGGATAACATTCGTCAGATCCGTGAGGAAGTGGAATACCGCCCGACCGAGGGAAAATACAAAGTCTACATCATTGACGAGGTTCATATGCTTTCCATAGGAGCGTTTAACGCACTGTTGAAAACATTGGAGGAGCCGCCGGCGTATGTGATCTTTATTCTTGCGACCACAGAGGCGCACAAGATACCGATTACGATTTTGTCCCGTTGCCAGCGATATGATTTCCGGAGAATTTCCATAGATACGATCGCAGGACGACTGACGGATCTTATGGAAAAAGAGCATGTAAACGTTGAGGAGCGGGCAATCCGTTACATTGCAAAGGCGGCAGACGGTTCCATGCGAGACGCTTTAAGTCTTTTGGATCAGTGCATTGCTTTTTATCTGGGGCAGGAACTGACCTATGAAAAAGTGCTTGAGACACTTGGCGCAGTGGATACGGAAGTGTTCAGCAGACTGCTCAGACAGATCCTCGATAAAAACGTGACCGGAGCGATACAGGTCATTGATGAAATGGTGATCGAAGGCAGGGAAATGGGGCAGTTTGTAACTGACTTTACGTGGTATCTGAGAAATCTTCTGCTTGTGCAGAGCTCGGATGACATGGAAGATGTACTTGATATTTCTGCGGATAATCTTGCCCTGTTAAAAGAAGAAGCAGAAATGGTCGATCCGGAGATCTTGATGCGGTATATCCGTATTTTTTCAGAACTCAGCAATCAGATCAAATATGCAACGCAGAAACGTATTCTGATTGAAATTAATGTGATTAAGTTATGTAAACCAGAAATGGAGAAAGATTACACATCGCTGGTAGACCGCGTAGACAGTTTAGAGAAAAAGCTAGAAAAAGGTATTGTGGTCGCACAATCCCAAAGCCCCAGGCAGGGCGGCGAGGTAAGCGCAGCGGAAGAAGTAGCCAAAATGGAACTTCCGAAAGCAATCCCGGATGACATCAGACAGGTCACTACAAATTGGAAGGGAATCCTTTCCCAGTTGACCGGAATTACAAAAACCTATCTGAATAAGGCAGTTCCAACGCTTGGTCCAAATAACTGTCTGCTTCTTGTTTTTGAAGATCCGAATGCATATGAGTACATTTCAGAGAACCGTTCCGAGTGTCAGGACAGCTTGAAAATGATGATCGCAGACCGCATTGGAAAAGAAGTGGAGCTTCAGGTCAAACACAATGATACCGGTCATGCGAGTGAGGAAGTTTATCCGGATTTAAGACAGCTTATCAATATTGAGATCGAGGAAGATGATTTTTAATATAATTTCCGGCTGGACGAATCGGTATAATTATATTATGATTCAATTGTAAATAATCATGGAGGAATTACAATGGCAAAAAGAGGTGGATTCCCAGGCGGTATGCCTGGAAATATGAATAATCTGATGAAACAGGCACAGAGAATGCAGCGTCAGATGGAAGAAGCTCAGAAAGAGTTAGAGGAAAAAGAAGTAACAGCAACCGCAGGCGGCGGAGCTGTTGAAGTAACTGTTTCCGGAAAACATGAAGTGACAAAGATTAAGTTATCTGAGGAAGTGGTTGATCCGGATGACATCGAGATGTTAGAGGATCTTATCATGGCAGCAACCAACGAGGCGTTCCGCAAGCTGGATGAGGAAAGCCAGAGTTCAATGGCAAAAATCACAGGAGGCTTAGGCGGAGGACTTCCGTTTTAAAGCTTTGCCTTAAAGACTTCGTCGGCAGGAAAACCGCCAGCGCATTTTTGCATACCGCGCTGGATACTGTCGGCGGAAGTGCCCCAATCCTTGTCCTTATTCCGGTAATCATTCTTTTCTACAAACCAGGACACTTCTTTTTGGAGACGTTCCATGTTTTTCTGCATCAGAGGAAATGCAACTGCATAAAAATCTTTTTTCTGTGCATCATTCAATTTATTTTCAGCAGTCTCGATCAGGTCGCCAAAATGCGGCAGACAGAATCCCTTGCTATTTTCGAACATTTTCCGGAATTCCTCATTTTTCAGATAAAGATCAAAAAAAGTATCCAGATAACGTCCGTAAATACTGCGGAAATGATCGCATACATAACAGTCAGTCGTTTTCTTTGCAATCCATGCACCAAGCGGAGTTTTCGGATCTTTTGCTGCGGATGCATCCGTTTTTTTCATCCTTTTTAAAAGACTTGATTTCCCTGGGGTGAAGTCTTTCATCTCTTTTGTGAGCTCGTCGTTTAACTTCTTTAAGTGGGTGCTTAGGATCAGTGCATTTCCGAGGCGGTTTCCGTAATCATACATCATCTTAAAGTGATGACGGCAGAAACCGGTGGCGTCTGTTTTTTCGCGGATATCATCTTCCATATAGGCGGAACCTAAGATAAAAGAGATCGCATGCTGTTCGGCCTCGCGCTCTAAATGACAGAAAGGACATTCACAATTGGCTTTCAGGGCATCGATCAGTGGAATGGTTGCAATATTTTCCTTCATAGGTAATCTCCAGTCTTTCTATAAATAGTGGTGCTAAATAATCGTTGTGATCATTAAATTTAGTATAATTTCCCCAAAAAAAGAAGTCAATGAAAATCAGCCTTGTAAAAAATCGTTTTATCATTTAATATAAGTATGCAAAAGTATCTCTGTCCGACAAAACGGCAGAGGAAGATCATAGCAGGAAGTTGTCATGGATTATTACAGCAGTCAGATTAATAAGTTAATACAGGAGTTGTCCGAACTACCCGGAATTGGCGCAAAGTCTGCACAGCGTCTGGCATTTCATATTTTGAACATGCCCGTAGAGCAGGTGGAGGGGCTTTCAGAGGCGATTATCAATGCCAGAAAGAATGTCCGTTACTGCAAAGAGTGTTTTACACTGACAGACGACGAACTGTGCCCAATCTGTAAGGACGCTTCCAGAAATCATAAGACGATCATGGTAGTGGAGAACACGAGAGATCTTGCGGCTTATGAGAAGACACAGAAGTATGATGGGGTTTACCATGTACTTCACGGTGCAATCTCACCGATGTTAGGAATCGGACCAAATGATATCAAGCTGAAAGAGCTGATGCAGCGGCTTCAGCAGGATGTAGATGAAGTGATCATCGCGACAAACTCAAGTCTTGAGGGCGAGACAACAGCGATGTATATCAGCAAATTAATCAAGCCAACCGGTATCAGGGTGACGAGGATCGCCAGCGGCGTGCCGGTAGGCGGCGATTTGGAATATATAGACGAAGTGACACTGCTTCGCGCACTTGAGGGGCGCACGGAGCTTTGATCTAAGAAGAAAGGCAAGGTTATTATGACAAATTTAGAACTGGAAAAAACCGCGAATGAAATTCGCAAAAGCATTGTGACTGCAGTACATAGTGCAAAATCCGGACATCCGGGTGGATCATTATCCGCAGCAGATATCTTTACTTATCTGTACTTTGAAGAGATGAACATTGATCCAAAGAATCCGAAAATGGAAGACCGCGACCGTTTTGTATTATCCAAAGGACACGTTGCACCGGGATTGTACTCAACATTAGCAGAGAGAGGATACTTCCCAAAAGAAGATCTTGTCACACTGCGTCACACAGGTTCTTATTTACAGGGACATCCGGATATGAAGCACATACCGGGCGTTGATATGTCTAGTGGTTCCTTAGGACAGGGACTTTCTGTTGCAGTTGGTATGGCAGCAGTAGGAAAATATGACAAAAAAGATTACCGTGTATACACACTTTGCGGTGACGGAGAGATTCAGGAAGGACAGATCTGGGAGGCAGCAATGTGGGCTGGCTTCAAGAAATTGGACAACCTTGTAGTTGTAGTTGACAACAATAACCTTCAGATTGACGGTGCAGTGGACGAAGTATGTTCTCCATACCCGATCGACAAGAAATTCGAAGCATTCAATTTCCATGTGATCAACATCGACGGAAACGATTTTGACCAGATCCGTGCTGCATTTAAAGAGGCAAGAGAGACCAAAGGAATGCCGACCGCAATTATCGCCAAGACTTTAAAAGGAAAAGGCGTTTCCTTCATGGAAAATGTTTGCGACTGGCACGGAAAAGCTCCAAATGATGAGCAGTACGAAGTAGCAATGGCAGATTTAGAGAAAGTAGGTGAAGCATTATGTCAGAAATAAAGAAAGTAGCAACCCGCGATAGTTATGGTAATGCTTTAGTTGAACTTGGAAAAGAACATGACGATCTGATCGTTTTAGATGCAGACTTAGCAGGCGCAACCAAGACAGGTGTTTTCAAAAAGGCTTTTCCGGAGCGCCATTGGGATATTGGTATTGCAGAGGCAAATATGACAGGTATCGCAGCGGGTGTTGCAGCATGTGGAAAGGTTCCGTTCATCAGTTCTTTTGCCATGTTTGCAGCAGGACGTGCCTATGAGCAGGTTCGTAATGCGATCGGATACCCTCATTTAAATGTAAAAATCGGAGCAACCCATGCAGGTATCTCCGTTGGAGAAGACGGAGCGACACATCAGTGTTTAGAGGATATTGGACTGATGAGAGAAATTCCTGGAATGGTAGTCATCAATCCGGCAGATGACGTGGAAGCAAGAGCAGCAGTGAAGGCAGCTTATGAGCATGTCGGACCTGTTTATCTTCGTTTTGGACGTCTTGCAGTGCCTGTATTCAATGATGAGGCAACTTACAAATTCGAACTTGGAAAAGGAATCGTATTAAAAGAGGGAACAGATGTCACTATTTTTGCAACAGGTCTTTGCGTGAACGAGACGATCGAAGCAGAAAAAATGCTTGTAGCAGACGGCATCAATGCTGAGATTATCAACATCCATACGATCAAACCTTTAGACCGTGAACTTGTTGTAAAATCTGCTTTAAAGACTGGAAAAGTTGTGACTGTAGAGGAACATTCCGTGATCGGTGGATTAGGAAGTGCTGTATGTGATGTGCTCTGCGAAGAAGCACCTACCAAAGTTCTGAAAATCGGTATCAATGACGTGTTCGGTGAGTCCGGCCCGGCATTAGAGCTGATCAAGAAATATGGTCTGGATGCAGAGAGCATTTACAAGAAAGTAAAAGCATTTGTAAAATAATCAGATACGAAAAATCCGATACAAAGAAATCTAATACAGAAAAAAGGCTGGTAGACAAAATCTTCCATACCCATTGAAAAAGAAGCCCGATATGCTGTGGAAAATCCGGTATATCGGGCTTTTTGTCGAAATAATTTTTCTATGAGGGATACAATCCGTCAAAAACCGCGCAAGTCTTGTGCTAGGATTCCATATAAAGTAAAAGTTTCCTGAAAAAAGGGACAGGCATTGGAAAGGGGTTTGTATATGATAGAGATCATTCGGGAAGAAAGTTTCGACAGTGAACAGGAAAAGAGAGAGCTGCCTAAGAATATCAGACAGATAGGGTCGCCGGATATCGGAGACCGCATTTACATAGAAAACAAAGTACATGAGTATATGCATCCTTATGATGCACTGCAGGAAAAAACAGTTTATGTGCTTCTTGGCAGATTTGAAAACAATCTCGGCAGACAATGTGTGTTTGTCGAAGCTGCAATCTGTCTGGAAGAGATTGCATTTGAGGGAGAGTGCCCGGTCTGGAGCGACGATAGCTGGGCATATCTTTATAAAAAATTAAAGCATGCATATGACAACATGGTGATCGTCGGCTGGGCAATGGATATCCGCGGACAGCTTCCGAATCTGACAGTGGCCATTGAAAAGCTGCACCGCACCTATTTTGGCGGCGAACATCAGATTTTATATCTTATGGATTCACTGGAAAAAGAAGATGCCTTCTATAGCCTGAAAAACGGTTATCTGAAAAGGCGGGCAGGCTATTATATTTATTATGAACAAAAACAGTCAGATCTATCCGCTGTAATAGAGGAAAAGCGGGAAAAAGATACAGAAATAAGGGAAGAAGAATACGAAAAGGAACGGACCAATTCCTATCGGAATTATCTCCAGAAAAAGGAACAGAAAACGAAGCTGATACCGTCTTACGGTCTGTCAATTTTATTATTTTTTGTGGTGTGTGGGCTTGGTTTTGCAGCATTTCAGAATCACCAGAAGATGAATGCCATGGAGACAGCACTCATGCAGATGAATCACGCGACAGCAGCAGAAGCAGAAACAGAAACAGGGACAGAGGCGCCTGCTTCCGAAGAAAACGTAACTGTTAAAGTGGAGTCGGTAGAAGGCAATATCACACCGCAGGATGACACGCAGACCGCCGGACAGAACGGCATGCAAACAGATGTTACCAAGTTGCCGGCAGAAAGTGATGCAGCAGATAGCACGCAGACCGCCGAGCAGGACAACACGACAGCAGATACTGCCCTAGCAACAGCGGAAAGTGCCACAACACAGAGTGACGCGCAGACAACGACAGAAAACAACACAGCACAACAGAGCGATACGCAGACGAACAACGCCACCGCACAGACATCAGCAGCTTCGTCGGAGGCAGCACAATATCTTTCGCAGGGCTACTATATCGTACAAAAAGGCGACAGTCTGGTTGGAATCTGCAGAAAGGTTTACAATACAACTGCAATGATGGACAAATTATGCGAAACAAACGGAATTGAAAATCCGGACGCAATCTACGAAGGTCAGTACCTTACACTTCCAAATTAAAAAAGAAGTGAAACAAATGGCGCGGCGTGCTATAATGAAAAAAATTAAAACACCAGTCATTTGGGAGAAAGCATGACAGAACAGGACAAAAAGAAATTTAAAACCGTACCAGCAATGGATATGGACGAATATAAACATAAAATAAGGGAACACCGTTTAAAAATTTTAAAAGGAACCATACTGATCGCACTCATCGTTTTTGCGATCGTTGCAGGTTTATGCCTTTTTCTGGCGTTACGGCATTACGAGGATTTTGATGTGAATTCAACGGTAGAACGCTCAGACACAGCGGCAACTATCTTCGAAGAATTTCGTGGAAATATTTTAAAATACAGTAATGACGGTGCACTGTATACAGATACCTACAATGAGCGAATCTGGAATCAGACGTATGAAATGGCAAAACCGACGATCGACATATGCGAAGATTATCTGGTCATTTATGATAAAAAGGGCACAGAGATTTACATAATGACACCACAGGGACTTGTATCAAACATAGAAACGACCATGACGATCGAGCAGGTAAGCATTGCAGCACAGGGAACGATTGCAGTGTTAATGGGAGATCAGTCGAATTCCTATCTTGTTTTATACGATAAAAATGGAAAAGAACTGGTAAATGGTGCTATTTATGGAGAGGACGGAGGTTATCCGATTGCGATTGCACTGTCAAATGACGCTATTAAACTGGCAGTTTCCATGCTGGATATTAACGACGGAAATGTAAAAACAACGATTGCATTTTACAATTTTGGATCGGTAGGAGAAAATGAAATCGACCGTATTGTCTCTGCCAATTCATTTTCGGATATGGTCATTCCGCAGCTTGATTTTGTGTCAAATGACCGCATGGTGGCATACGGAGATTCTGAGATCGCAATTTTTGAAGGCACCCAGAAGCCAAAACTGACACAGGAGATTCCACTGACCGGAGAAGCAAAAAGTATTTTTAACAATAATAAATATGTTGGAATCGTATACAGCAACAATGATGAAAACCTGACACATCATGTTGTAGTGTATGATATGCATGGATTTACGGTAATGGAAAAAGATTTTGCACAGGAATATACACAAATCGGATTTTTGGAAAATAATGAAGTGTGCATTTTGAACGACCATTCCTGCGATATCTATACAGTGCGTGGAATCTACAAATTCCATTATGATTTTGACGAAGAACTTTATAAGGTCATTTCGGGAGGAACTGGCTTAAACTATACGATCATACTGGAAAATTCAACAGAGAAAGTAAGACTGAAATAAGGAGCACATATGAACTGGTTACTCATCATTGTAGTATTATTATTGGCACTTTGCGTTGTCAATGGTTACCACAAGGGGTTTTTGCGTATGATGTATTCCATGGTATCGTGGGTGATTATGTTTGCACTGATCACATGGGCAACACCATACATCAATACATTTTTAAGGGAAAATACATCATTGTATGAAGGAATTACTGCATACTGCGAGCAACAGATCCGGGAAAAAACAGAAGAACAGGTAGGACAGGAGGCTGCTATAGCAGCAGGGGAAGTGACGTCTGATGCGCAGCAGTCAGCGGGAAATCAGACAGATATTACAGGTCTGGGAGTGAAACTTCCGGATTCTGTTATAAATAACATATCACAAAAAACGGCAGACATTGCCGGGGACGCATTGGAAGGTTCTGGAATCTATACGCAGGTGGCAGGTGGCATGGCTGATTTTATCCTGAATGGAATCTCGTTCTTTATTGCGTTTGCGGCGGGAATGATCCTCTTACATTTTATTTCAAAAGTGCTTGGTATTGTATCGAGAATACCGATTATCCGGGGCATTAATAAATACCTGGGAACGGTTGCAGGTGCTTTGTATGGTTTGATGGTGGTTTGGATCACATTTTATATTATTGCGCTTTGCAGTACCAGCGAGGTCGGAGGAGCATTGATCTTCTACATATACGAAAGCCCATTCCTTACATATCTTTACGAGAATAACCTGATTGTTGCGCTGATCATGATATACTTGTAATTGAAAAAAGAACATGCAGTACACAGTTATAGATAATGATATATGAAAATAAGACAGCATAGATATAGGGGTAAGCCAGAGGCATACCCCTATATCTATTTATAAGTAAAACTTAGGAAAAAGATAAGTGTAGAAAATGAAAAAACGATGTTGACAGTGCTGGAAAATGATGTTAGTATAGAGTTCCACCGCGAGAAAACATTTGCGGTGGGCATCAATATTTAAAATGAATGGATAAAGAATCTGGATAAGTTATTCTTACATTCGTGAAAATAAAGATGAAAAAAGTTGTTGACAAATACATGACAGTTTGATATTATTAACAAGCTGTCGCAAACGAACGACAACGAACGCTTCCAAACGAAGCGAAAAACAAAATAAAAAAGTTGTTGACAAGCACAGATGATTATGATAATATATCAGAGTTGC
>OHAM01000321.1_pt1 | contig 35432 bp, 27 predicted proteins | sample 1577161 | NCBI WGS metagenome assembly OHAM01 (sample SAMEA3541583, study PRJEB24748) | human gut metagenome | biome: human gut; feature: human-associated habitat; material: faeces | place: China | collected 2012
CCTAAACCAAGTCATTTGCCGTTTGGCAAATTGATGGATGGCGGTTTCCAGTTGGGCGAACATTTCTTCGTAAGTAAGTTTCCCAATGGCGTATAGTGTCAGAAATTTGTATTCCAGTCCATAATAAATCAAATCTTCTGCTTTGATCCCTTGTGCAAGTAACTGTTTTACTTCATCTACCATACCTTCGTCCAAACGTTGTCTCAATCGCCGGCTGATTTTTTCCCGACGTAAATCCCGGTCAATATCTACTCCGATGATCAGACTATTGAGTTGTGGAAATTCTCGTTCTGCTATTGGATGCTTGGCATAATACTCTTCTATTTCTATGGCCCGTATCGCACGTTTCACTGTATCTACATCAGTCGAATTGTGCAATGTCTTGTATTGTTGAAGAATCCCGGTCAGTGTTTCCAACGATTTATCTGCCAATCGTGTTCTCAATTCCGGGTTCTCGGGTACCGGCATTAACCGGTATCCTTTCAATACGGACTCCAGGTACATGCCCGTCCCTCCACATAAAACGGGCAGGCATCCTTTTTGTTTAATAGTCTCATAAGCTTTTAGAAAATCACGCTGATACTCAAAAACATTGTATTTATAACCTGGCTCCACTATATCAATCAAGTGATAAGGTATTTCTCTATCATTAATAGTATAGTCGGCAAGATCTTTACCTGTACCCAGGTCCATGCCCCGGTATATTTGCCGTGAGTCTGCACTAATGATTTCGGTGTTTAGTTCTGCAGCCAGTGCGGTAGCAAATGGAGTCTTTCCCGAAGCGGTAGGACCAAGAATGGTAATTAATTCATAGTCTGGCATAGTTGTATTTTTTATAAAATAGACATATACAAAGATAAGAAAAAGTAGTAACTAATCAATTGGAAGGCTGATTAATCGTTTTCGTAAAACGACAGATTTTGCCGTTCTTACTAACTCCTTCGATAACAATATCCTGAGGAGTTGTACTGTCTGGCATATAATATTCAATGGTCGCTGTTCCATCAGCATTCCATTGTAGTCCCGGATTCCAGTAGATTGTGGTACGTAGATCGGTTGTAGTGTTCTCTTTCTTCTGTGGGGTATCATAAGTGGGATGATATCTGCAAATCGGATTTTGGCCAGATAATTGTTTTTAGTGTCCGGTTGATATTCAATTGTAGAGAGGATAGTGACATCAATAGAGTTACCTATTTGGAGATTACGGGAATAAAAAAATACCGGATCTTCATTCTGCATCCAGTTAGTGTATCCTCTGATGTAGTAATCTCCTGCAGGAAGCGTACTTGGTAAGGTGAAAGCATTTTGAAATCCCAAAGAATCCCGTTTGATTTTCTTTCGTAGTATGACGGAGTCAGTACGATTAATTAATTCTGTGATGATAAAGTTACTTTTAGGATTCTCCAGGTGGCTGGTTGCATTTACTAAATAACCTTTGTACCAAATGTTATCTCCGGCTCCATAGTATGGCTTATCTAAATGTAGATATAGTTTTTCCTGATGGGTGCCTTGTAACTGATGAAAGTAAGAAACAACACTATCCAACTTATTTTGTGCTGAAAGCATCTGGAGAGGAGTAAACAATACCTCCCATAAAAAGATTGCGACAGTATATTTGTGTACTATAGGAAGTGTTAGGTTTTTCATGGTAGTTTTTTTGTTTTGTGTGATCTTTAATGGTGTCCTCGCCAGATGGAATATACTTTTTTGCGGATAGTAAACAGATTGAAAGCAGAGACGATAACAAATAAAAGTATCCCGACGGTAATAGCCGGCCAGAGTGAACCGATTTCCAGTTGTGGAAAGAGTAAGCTAAGTGTAGCGGTATAAGAATGACGTAACCAGGCTACAAGGCTGATCGATACAATAAGAACCACTATATTTAGCCCTAAAGTTAATGTCTGATAAGGGCGCGCTACTCTTGCCGGGCTGTAACCGATAAGCAATAGGTTTTCGAGCTTGGTAGTGTTTTTTTGCAACAGAAGGAAGATGCTTAACATCAATATATAGAAAGAAAGTACACTGATAAAGAGCCCCACCCCCAATACAATGCCAACAATGAGGCGGAGAAAATAGGTTGTTTTCCCTGCATCCAGTTTACCATCTTCGGTTTCGTATCCTTTTTGCTGGAAATATTTGGCAATGGAGGCATCTGCAGGGTTTCCTACTTCGATGATGAGGCGTGACGGTTGTGCTTCTGCTTCCGGAGCGAAATTTTTATTTGCCCATACCATAAAAGATTCCGGTACCAATATCGTATTCAGTCGGTTGGAGAAACCGACAATGTTTCCTTTGTACTGTTCTACACGTCCGTTTCCACGCATCATGATGTCCATTTGTACAAGGCTCATTACGCCCTCGGAGAGCTTGGGCAGACTGCGGCTTTGAGCAAATCCGAAGTTGTACAGATTCAGGTAATTGCGTGGAATAATAATGGGGATAGTATGTGTCTCTTCGTCAAAATGCCATTTGTCGAGTTTTACATCTACGTATTCATCGGGCACCGCTTCAAAGAACATGTCTGTAGAAAGACGGATACCGGCTTCTTGCATACCCAAACCAGCTGACACCTTAAATTGTGAAGGAGTAAATGCACCTACACTTTTAGTAAAAGGTTGTTTCTTGAGATTCTCTATCTCTTGTGGAGAGAAAGTATTGCTTTTTCCGGCAAAAGCCCCAAGGGTACTTATTTTTTTGGTGGTAATGATATAATCTTTCTTCATGAAACTATCTCCCTCTGTAAACATAGGGATAATATCTTTATAAAACTGTACGCTGAGCAATACAATAACCATACCAAACAGATTGGCAAGAAAGAAACCGGCAAGCTGGCCGATACTGATATGTTGACGAAGAAGTTTCCAGATAAGTTTCATATTCGTATGATCTGTTACAGGCGTAATACTTGGTTATAAGGCAATTCGATCTGTTTTCCGATAGAAGTAACAATAACTCCCGCACCTTGTTTTCCGGCTTCTTCCGTTAGCAGACTACTCATAATTTGTCCATTATAATCGTCCAGATGGCTGATAGGTTCGTCCAGAAAGATAAAGTCGAAAGGCTGACATAGTGCACGGATAAAGGCAACACGTTGCTGTTGGCCAAAAGATAATTTTCCGGCCTTTATATTGGCTTTGTCGGCAATGCCCATTGCATCAAAAAGAGCAAGAATCTCTTTTTTCTTTTTATATCCGGTCAGATTACTTTTTAATTGAATATTCTCGAGTGCTGTGAGTTCGGAGAAGATGCGCAAATCTTGAAAAAGCATACTCAGTGAATGCTTGCGTAGGTTGACCCACTGCTCTACTGTGTATGCCTTGATATTAGTCTCATCGAAATTTATAATACCTTGATAATCGCTTCGATAGCCATATATATAACTACATAATGATGATTTTCCGGTACCGGAGGCTGCTTCAATCAGGTACATTTCTCCTTTACGGAATATAATGTTCTTATGCCAGATATCCGATGTGATAGAATTACGGTCAGCAAACACTTGGGGAAGTGTTTGCTGCAGATGAATTGTTTCCATGTTCAGAAAATTACATGCCGGCAAACTTCTTGGCGAAGTTTACAATTTGTTTCAGCGAGTTGGTGTCTTTGTCTTTCAGAACGAGGTCTATTTCACTAACACCGTCGCTTACGTTGCTTATTTCCAGATAACTAATTTGTGATGCCAGGTTATAGTACATTTGGTACTCTTCACCTCCGAAGCCTACCATCATTTTTACAATCGGGAGTTCGAGGATAGCATCCATGTTAACAACAAAGAAGAAGTTCTTTCCTTTCATATCCGAAGCATAGGCAACGTCTTTTATAGATTTATCAGCTGCTTTGTCAATGTTTTTATAAAGTAATTCATCATTTGTAGCATACATTTGCTTGTCTTTAAGCCCAAAGAAGATATTCATAGCTCTTGACTTGTACACATATTCATTTTCACCCAATTGAACGATATCTTCACCTTTTTTCAGATTCAGTGCTTTTTTATTGTCATAAAGAGCTTTTAGTGCATTTCCGTTTTTTACATCTGCATAAGCTACGAAAGCAGGATCTTTACCCATAGTTACATTGATCAGTCCGGCAGATATATCACCGTTGAATGAAGCGAACAGGGCTTTCACTTCTTCTGCTTTGGAAATAGATACTGTGTTACGGAATTCTTCATTTTCCTGTAACAGGTTGTACAACTCTTCTCCATTGGCTCCTACACTCATAAATGCGATGGTTGATGCAGGGAAATATTTAAGGAAAGTATTATTCAGTTTGATCGTTGCCTTCTCCTGTTTTTTCAACATGGCTTTGGCTTCTTCGTTCTCTGTATAGTATTCAAAAAGTAGAGCAATCTTTCCTTTCTCAAAGCTAAGACTACCAAGAGCCATTATATCTTTGGGATCTATTTTTATGCCGGTTAAACCCAAATTCAGCTGGCGTGTGTATTCTTTAGGAAGTGCAGCTAAAGATGCAAAGAAATTAATATCACCTTTCTGTTTTTGCATCTTCTGGAAACCAGCGTTATTAGCGATACTTTTTTCAGCGGTTTGTTTCATTAGCTCGCTGATCATCTTCTGAGCATTTTCCATTTGTGATGTACTGCCCGTCTGTACCAGCATAACTGTTGTTTCGTTAAAAGCAAAGATGTCACGTTGTCCCATTCGTGTATAACTATAATCGTCTGCTGCTTCTATGGGTTGGCAGATTTGTTCTTTCACCATTATATCCAGTGAAGTATGCAGTTTATCCTGGTTCGACACTTTAGCTACCAGAGCTGTATATGGAAAACTGGTTGCAGTGAATGCATATACAGGTGCATCCACATCTATTCCTGATTCTTTAGGGTTATTCAAGACTTTTTCTAATTGTTGGAAAGTTGCCGCAGTAGTTCCACTTTTCAGCGCCTCTATCATCTTTTGTTTGGCTGCTTCATTCTCTTTGTCTTTCAGTCCGGATTTATCAGCCAGTGATTTCAAATGGATAGATGCTACGGCCGAAGCGTCAGCAGGTATAACATTTGTGTATTCCGATTTCTTTGAACAAGCTGCCATGAATACCATCAGCACTACCAGCACTGAAAGTCGGGAAATTATTCTTTTTGCCATAACTATTTGTTTTTTAATTGATGTATTTTTTAGTGATAAGTGAGTAGTGATAAGTGATTAGTACCATTCGGTATGATAGCGCAGCCCGCTAATCACTAATCACTAATCACTATTCACTACCATTGTTGCTACCAGTGCTGCCGTTTCCGTTCGCAGCCGGGATTTACCTAAGCTTATGGGCTGAAAGCCTTTTTCTATTGCTTTGGTTACTTCCTCTTCACTGAAATCTCCTTCCGGTCCGATAAGTACCAATGCATCTTCTCCTGGTTTCAGAATATTTTTAAGCAGTGGCTTTTCACCTTCATAACAGTGTGCGATGAATTTTTGACCGGTAAACTCCTGGGTGATGAATTTATCAAAATCTGTCATTTCATTGAGCCTCGGCAAACGTGCTTTGAGTGATTGCTTGATGGCAGATACTACTATCTTTTCAATACGTTCCATCTTAATGACTTTTCGTTCCGAAAAACGGCAATTAAGAAAGGTCAACTCATCAAAACCTATTTCGGTAGCTTTTTCGGCAAACCATTCATTACGATCCATATTTTTTGTTGGAGCCATGGCTATGTGTAGATGTCCTGACCATAAAGGTTCTTGTGGAATTGTTTCGAGTATCTTTACCAAACAACGTTTGTTGGTTGCGGCAGTTATTTCCGCACGGTAAAAATTTCCATTACCATCCGTCAGGGTGATTTCATCTCCAATGTTGAGTCGTAAAACACGGACACAATGTTGTGCTTCTTCTTCCGGAAGTTCAAGGTTCTTCTGTATATCGGGAGTATAGAATACGTGCATATTTAAATTTATTTTCTTCTGTTTATTTCATCGCGTAACCGGGCTGCCAGTTCATAGTTCTCTTCTTTGATAGCTTGCTCCAATGCTTGTTCAAGTGAATTCACATTGTCGGAATCATTTGTCTCCTCTTCCTGTTGCTCTGTATCCGGCTGATCAGAATCATCCAGGCGGATATATTCTCTTTCAAGAATAGACTCATAAATAAAAATAGGGCAATCTGCACGTACGGCCAGAGCGATAGCGTCCGAAGTTCGTGAATCGATACGAATAATTTCTTCATCTTTCTGCAGATAGATATATGAGTAAAAAACACCTTCTTTTGCCTTATAGATAAGCACCCTGAGCATTTTGGTGCCCAAAACGTTCAGGCATGTATAGAATAAATCGTGCGTCAGGGGACGCGGCGCTTTTACTCCTTTCAGGCAGATGGCAGTGGCTTGCGCTTCGGCCGGACCTATAATAATAGGTAGTTGCCGTTCGCCTCCCACTTCCCCCAATACCAGAGCGTAGGCACCTACCTGCGCCTGACTATTGGAGATATTTAATACTTGTAATTCTATCTTTTTATCCATTGTTACTTTTTACTTAATTCCTCTGGCTGGTGTTTGTATTTGAATACCAGAGCAAACAATATTCCGATAACTAACGCATAACCTGCGAAGATGAACCAGATGTCGGGCCATTCACGGCTTACCAACATACCGTCGGCATATACCGAGAAGGCATCCACCACAGCACCACTGGCATATCCTCCGATGATCGCTCCCAATCCGTTGGTCATCATAAAGAATAATCCCTGTGCGCTGGCTCTGATAGCAGGCTTAGCTTCTAATTCAACAAACAAAGAGCCCGAAATGTTGAAGAAATCGAATGCCATTCCGTAGACAATCATCGAAAGTATCAGCATCCATAGCCCTGAACCCGGATCGCCCAGACCGAAAAGTCCGAAACGGAATACCCAGGCAAACATACTGATAAGCATTACGCGCTTGATGCCGAAATGTCTGAGGAAAAATGGTATGGCAAGAATAAACAGGGTTTCACTCATCTGTGAAATAGAAAGCAGGATGACAGAGTGTTTTACGCCGAACGAATCAGCAAATTCCGGTATCGAAGCAAAACTACCTAAGAAGAGGTCTCCGTAACTGTTTGTAATTTGTAATGCAGCTCCTAATAACATAGAGAAGAGGAAAAAGATAACCATCTTCTTGCGTTTGAATAATACCAGAGCATCGAGCCCGAAAGCAGAAAGCAGGCTTTTGTTTTCACTTTTGGCAGGCGGACAAGCGGGCAGAGTAAATGAATATAAACCTAAAATAAGTGCTGCTGCACCACCCACATAGAGTTGTGCACAAGAGGATTTGAATCCGGTGAGATCTACTGCCCACATGGCACAGATAAAACCGATGGTTCCCCATACACGGATAGGTGGGAAGTCTTTGACAATGTCACATTTATATTGTTCGAGAGAGTTGTAAGATACCGTATTAGCTAATGAGAGCGTAGGCATATATACCAACAGATTGAGCAACATAGCCCAATACATATGGTTATAATCAGTGGCTGTGGAGGCATAGAAAAGGCTGGCAGCCCCCAGAATATGTAGTATCCCATATAGTCGTTCAGCATTTACCCATTTGTCAGCTATGATACCTGTCAGTCCTGGCATGATGAGAGAGGCTATACCCATTGTGGCAAAGATGGCGCCTATTTGCCCTCCTTCAAAATGCAAGACACCACCCATGTAGCCGCCCAGTGAAATTAACCACGATCCCCACACGAAGAACTGCAGGAAGTTCATAATAATTAGTCGATACTTGATACTCATATTATTTTTATTTAGTTACGAGTTACAAGCTACAAGTTATTACGAATTGTAACTTGTTGCTATTTTATAATAGCTGCAAATATAATGTTTTTCGCCGATTGTGTACCAAAAGAGTGGAGAAAAGAGCCCCTTGTATAAGGAAATTTGAGAAGAAAAAGAAGTCTGATTATAATTAGGTATGCAATTTGATTTTTTTAGTTGTTTGATTCTCTGTATTTAATTGTTATAGTTTCATACTCTAAAGATATGCTCTTCTAAAATATTTAGAAACTACTAATTAATTCCCCGATAAGCTTCTGTTGTTCTTTTGTAAATGGTAGCAACTTACGGAACTTTCTTGATCTTTGAGCATTTTTATACGCAGTCATTGTTGATATATTAAATTCTAATTTCTTATTATGGCTTTTATCATATAATACAAAGTAGTAATAAATAGCGAAGTATTCGTCGGATTGAATATTATATGTTACTTTATCATGTTTTGTCCATGCAAATAAAGAACTTAACCGCTTGTCTGCCAAATCAAATTTATAGGTGTTTTGAATTCCTTTGCCTTTTTCTCCTTGATATACTTCAAAAAAAGAATCTCCTTCTTTGATAATGAGAAAAAGGGACTGGCCGATAAAATAACCGCCATAAGCGTAACCGGTTAAAGTCTTTTCCAAATTATTATCGGTGATAATTTCTTTAATAATTCTCCTACTAGCCTTATATTCATCATAAATATTAATAGTCTGGGCATTAGCTAACCCAAACGACCAGATTGAAACTACTAAATATATCAATAAAGTGTTTAAAAGTAACTTCATATGGTGATTTTATTTAAACCCCGTTATGCTTGCCTCAATGCAAATAGACTCTTACTCTGATTATTTATTTGAATATTCTACATCCTCAAAATGAGTAGGAATATTTATTAATTTGCTAAAATCAACCTTCCACATATCCAATTCGTAAAGTTTGTCATCTTCATCTAAATATAATGAAGCTACGACCAATACTCCATCAGTATCCCTAAATTGGCATTCACTAACTTGCGAACCAAAATGACGTACTTTATTGAATGTATCACAAGGAAATAAAGCCAAACTTCCCATTCCTCCATCTTCTAAAGAGGCCACTAATAAATCATTCTTCCAATCGGGAGAAATAACTTTAATTGATCGATGTATCAGTTCTTCTAAAAGAATTTCTTCTTCTATATTTAATTTTCTGATATTATTTAGCTTCATGTATTGTGCTTATAATAGTTATGTTGTATCCCTTTTTCTACTTGTATTAGAATGAATACTACTTTTGATTTTTGCATATTTCTATTAATTTATCACAAATGTTTTGTAACTCTTCAAAATGTCTTTGATTGTATTGGTCGTAACTTAAACCCATATAATCAACAAGCATTTTTTCCAGATGATTTATTAGCTTCTGACGGTCTTGAGCATAATGGATAATCATAGGGATATATTCCTTATATTCATCCATAGCCATTTCTTCTCCAACTCCAATAGGGTCCCACTTTGTTAAAATATCATTTATTTTGTTTGTAAGTTCATTCATAATATATGTACTTTATTATATCTTAAATAATGTAAATTGTCAAAATACAGATGTTCGTTTTTCATCATTCAATTTAGATTATAATGGACTAATTATTTTAATGTCATTAATTAAAATGGAATAAAAACCCCTTTGCCTAGACTTTTTCTCTGTATTTGATTTTGTTTAACTTTTATATCATTAACCATCTTTTTATAATCTTCAGATTTTATCGTAGAATAGCCGATCTTTGTAAAATATTTGAAAGTGGAGTCCATTGCTTCAAATTCTTTCATAAGTTCCAGATAGCTAATAATATCTCTATACCCCTTCAGTCTTATATCGGTTATTTTACTGTCTAATCGGATAGTAACAGTGCGTATTTTGGTGTTTTGCGATTTAAATAACTTAGGGTAAAGGTTGGCAATTTCTTTGGAACTTTAGATATATTTTCCCCCTTTTTTATCTGATAAACATCCCTCATATTTATTCTTGAAATATATCTTTGTATTTTGATAAATAAAGGTATATTCTTACAGGTTTATCATTATCTGTGGAATTTAATTTATCTCTCCAGTTTTTTTGAATTACAAAACAGTATTTCTTACGATAAATACTATTTGAGATAATCGATATAAATTACTACCCATCTGTTTTGGCGTTTTTCTAATCCATAAGTTATCTTTTTTATAGAACTATTTGTATTCTTTGCTTTGAAACAAACGACTGCATTATTTTCTGTTATAGTTTCTTCTATGTTATAGTCATAATATTTGAAATCGTTTGAGAATTTTTTATCCTTATCAAGATTGTATTGAAGCTTTATCATTTCTTTCCAATCTGCTTCAGGATTTTCTAACCCTAATTTTGAATATACCTGTATTACATCTATGTATTGTATTGCTTCTTCAAAAGCCAAACTTTGTTCTGCAGATACTAATTTCACCACCGTTACAAATGGGGTTTCTAAAATTGTGGATTTATTTTCGGTACAAGAAAACATTATCAACGCAGATACAATTATATAAGATTTTAAATGTCTATTTTTCATGATATGAGTACTTTGTTACATTTGCTTCTTCTCCTGTATATGTATTACTTATTCCATACCCATTTTAATAATGTGTGCCGTGTTTGTTAATAGCAATCACAATCATTACCTTTGAACTCAATATTTCCAGTTTGGGTATGATATATTAAAGTCCAAAAAGGGGGATCGTAGAAAGCAGGAATAGGGTCTTTGTAAGAAATTTTTTTGGGGATTTTAGTTTCCAATATAATATCAGGGGGTATTTCGCCACCTAACCAGTAAAAAAAATCGTTACACTCAAAAAAACCTATAGATTTCTTTGCGGGTATATCCCAAAGGCTCAAACAAATAGAATAATTTGTACTATCTTCCATTTCAAAAATTACATGGAAATTTTTCGACTCTCTACTTTTCTCTACTCCACACCCTTCTTTTTCAAATATTACAGCATTTAAATTAGTAATAAAAGTACTGTCAATTTGCAATTCAGGTAATGCGAATGTATGAGTTTTTTGTGTCATATCGGGAGGGGTAAACCTTTCGTTTTTTTGTGCTTGAATTACGGTTACACCTCCAATGAGTAAAAATAACAAAATCTTTTTTTTAACGTCCATATTGACTCCTTATTGAATTAGGTCCAAATTTGATATATGATTTCTTGCCAGGTAGATAAATATTAAATACTGGCCTGCTTAATCCGCCTGCTTGACGATGATTAGTTATTGAACGAGAAAAAGCAACATCTCCCCATGTACCTATTCCTGCTCCGGAATGAACAAAAGAACCAGATGGATATGCTGTATTGCCAGGATGACTATGATTCAATTCTCTAACTGTATATCCGGAGTATAGTTGTCCAGAATACAAATTGTTCATTCCATTTTCTCTGTCTACTTTGTGAGACGTAGTAATAAAATTTAATCCTTTATTACCCTCAATCCCTGTTTTTGCCTGACTCCATTCCACTTCCGTATTAGATGCCATGAATTCAAACATATTGGTTCCATTTTCATCTCCCCTAACCTTGAATACGTCATATGAGTTTGAAGAGTCTATCGAAATTGTTTTTTGTGATTCAATTGTTCCATACTTGAAGCTAATGGCATTATAATTTATATTGCCGTCTGAGTCGATAGTATAAGTTCTTTGATAATTACCGTCTGCGTCTTGTGTTACCATATAAAATGCATCTTGTGTTTTGTCCTCTATACGGTTTATTATTTCTCCTTGGGAATTTATTTCCCAAACATCTTGTCCGGTAGGATCTATAAATCTAACCGGATTATTCATACAATATGCATACGGACTGATATGATAATATTTTTCAGCAAGTGGATCTATAGAAGTAAATTTCTTTTCATTAGGATTAAGAATAATTGATTTAAGTACACTGTCATTTTCATTTAATAAATTCAAAGACAAGGTGTTTTTATCAAACTCAATGCTGTGTATTTCGCTATTTGAGTCCGAATTCACTACTTTGAATTGTGTTTCGGGCATCTCAATCATTGATTTTACACTCTGTTCTGGTGCAAAATTGTCATAAGGAGTCTGTGCCAAAGCACTCAACGCAAAAAACGTTGCTATACTCAAAAATAAGATAAGCCTTTTCATAATGTATACTGATTTATGTTACTTCTCTGTATTTAATTTCGTCTGCTTAGCTTTTATATCATTGACCATCTTTTCATAATCCTCAGGTTTTATTGTAGAATAGCCGATTTTCGTAAGATATTTGAAAGTAGAGTCCATTGCTTCAAATTCTTTCATAAGTTCCGGATAACTAATAATGTCTCTATATCCTTTCAATCCCATATCGGTTATTTTATTGTCTAATCGGAATTTTAAATCGTTTCCTTTGTTAGTTTGCAATTGGCTATTGGGATAGTATTGTAAACCAATGCTGTAACACTTCCTGATAAAATCGTCTGAATATCTTCCTGTTTTATATTCATAATAGTTTAATAGGTCACATATGCAATATGCAACAGACTCAATATCTGACAACGATTTCATAAACAAACCATTTTCTATAGCAATTTCGGAAACATTGAAGGTTTCCATAATAAAGCTTGATCGTGAAAAAGTTCCGGTTGTCATTTCCAAATTCCACCAATTTCCTTTTTCATCCCTGTGTTTTACATAGCAGTGCATGGGGGCAATTGCTATAAATGCCTCTACATTGACTTCATTGGCTAAAATCTTATAAAGAAAAGGTAATGACCTGCAATTGCCTCTTTTTGTTTTTAAAAGGCGTGAAACTAAAGAGCTTTCCAGATCTGAGTCACTCATGAAATTCTCAAAATCATATTGATACGGTTTGAAGTTATTTTCTGGGATACTGTCAGACATATAAGTAAATACCGCCCAATTTCCGGCAGTTTTATACTGTCTTAAATTGCGGTTGTCTATCATTTTATTAAGTATGGGTTTTATTCTTAATATTTCATTGTTATAATCCTCCCAACTTATTTTCCCTTCATAATAAGCATTCTCAACAAGAAAAACCGCTTTTTTAAAACTTAAAGGTTTTTCTCCTTTCAACATCTGGTTTATTTCATTTATGGCAATGTCGAAATGTTTCTGGATATTGGCAGGTACGGGATGAGATAAAGCATTTTTGTTGGTATGAAAATCTGCCCATTTCTGGCCAGAACTGAATGTTTGTGCATTTAATTGCAAAAATATAATAAAAGGCAATATATAAATTAATCTTTTCATTACTCTAATGTTTATGTAATTATAGTCAATTTCTAAGTCTACTTATCACAAATAAAATAAACCTTGCCGTATTATTTCAAAAAGGGTATATTTCCTAATGAAATGCATGTTAATAACAAAAATATAAAAAATATTTAAGAAACAATCATTGTTGTATTATATTTTTTATCGTATTCAATTTTTATTTGTACAAAGAACTTGTTTTAGTGTTTTCTTGACCAATTAAGACTGATAGATGTGTTTGTTTGAAGGAAGTTTGTTGTAGTATGCCGCGAAGTAGGTTTATTTTGCACTACATATCCACTTATGTAAGAAAAGTTATTCTTTTGGATTAATATCAGAAACTTGTTTGGACCAAAATTACTTGATATTTGATCGTTAGTTGTTTGTGTATGGTATATAAAAAAGAAGGCTATCTATCCCAGACAGCCAATCTTTATTAACCTTAAATCTAATACCATGAAAAACACAGTGCAAAGATAAAGGGATTTATGTTATAAAACATAATGATTTGCTATAAAACTGCGATTTATTAACATTGTTTAGCTTTGATGATTCCTTAATTATGCTACATGGTAGATTATTCTACATACAAAACTAATCCTTTGAGATATTCCCCTTCCGGATGGTAGATGTTTACCGGATGATCTGCAGGTTGGGTTAATTGGTGTAAAATGCGAACACTACGCCCTGATGTAGCAGCGGCAGTAAATACAGCCGTACGGAAATTATCTTTTGTCACTACCTGCGAACAAGAGAATGTAAATAAGATACCACCCGGTTTGATTTTCTCAAAAGCTTTGGCGTTCAGTTTACGGTATCCTTGCAGAGCATTGCGCAATGCATCTTTATGTTTGGCAAAAGCAGGAGGATCGAGAATTATCAGATCATACTGATCGCCCATGCGGTCGAGGTATTTGAAAGCATCTTCTGCGTAAGCTTCATGACGTGGATCTCCGGGGAAATTTAATTCTACATTCTTGTTGGTGAGATCTATTGCTTTAGCAGAACTGTCTACCGAATGAACTTGTTTGGCACCACCGCGCATCGCATAGAAAGAGAATCCCCCTGTGTAACAGAACATATTCAGCACAGAACGATCTTTTGAATAACGTTCCAGCAGAGCACGGTTCTCGCGTTGGTCCACAAAAAAACCTGTTTTTTGTCCTTTTAGCCAGTCTACATGGAATTTTAGTCCATATTCACGGGCTATGTTATCACTGCTTCCTCCTTTCAGGAATCCATTTTCCGGGAAAAGATCGGCTTTGAAAGGGAGGGTAGTTTCCGATTTATAATAGATGTTTTCTATTTTACCTTCCATAACCTCAGACAAAGCTTCGGCGATAGCCATGCGGTCAACGTGCATACCGGCAGAATGTGCCTGCATGACAGCTGTTTTAGCATATATATCAATGACCAGGCCAGGCAGATTGTCACCCTCACCATGTACCAGACGATAGGTGTCGTTGGTGGGATTGGTGGCGATACCGATACTACGGCGCATGTCATAAGCTATCTCCAGTTTGCGTTTCCAGAAATCGTGATTGATAGGTTCTTGTTTGAAGGAGAGTACACGTATGGCAATACTACCTATCTGGAAGTGTCCTTCGGCAATGAATTCTTTCTTGGAGGTATATACTTCCACAACTTCACCCTCTTCCGGTTCACCGTCGAAACGGGCGATAGCGCCTGAAAATATCCAGGGATGAAAACGTTTTAGTGATTCTTCTTTACCGGGTTTGAGATATACTTTGTACATGAAAATATAGGGATTTACAATTTACAATTTTACGATTTACAATTTTAGAGAGGGTGGGTTCCCTGTTCGTCTTCTATAGCTACGGGAGTTTCTTCTATTTCAAAGTTGCCGGTATGCTTCAGCTCTTCCAATAAATTATAGATGTGAAGGCATGCCCAGGCATCTGTTGCCGCATATTGTTTTTGGGCATCTGTTAATACATCCGCTTCCCAATTGGAAAGACGTTGTGATTTTGATATTTTTTCTTTAAATAAGATGCCGTATATTTTTTGCAGACTTTTGTCCAATATGCCGAAAGGACGTACATAATCCTGTAATTCCACACAACCCTGTTGGGTGAATGGTGCACGTTTATGCAGCATCATAAAGTCATCACGCAGTGACAAACCAACTTTTATTACTTCCGGATTTTCCAGCAATCCAATCAGTGACGGAGTAAGCCCCGTCATGTTCAGGCGGAATAGGAAACAGCATTCGTTGGAGGATATTTGTAATAGTGCAACTTTATGAGATTGTCCTTTAGTGAAAGACGGACGGGTCTCACTATCAATGCCCAATACGGACTGGGCTTGTAGATATGCCACTGCCTTGTCTGCTTCTTTCTCGCTTTGAATCACGTGTATCGGTCCTTCAAAAACGGCTTTAGGCAATTCTTTTATTTCTTCCTTACTTATTGTTCTTTTTATGATCATTTTCTTCTTCTCTTATTCGTTGTCATGGCAATGACAGCCATGGTCGTGACAATGACAATCGTCATCCTCTCCACAATGGCAATCTTCATCATCGCAGTGGCAATCATCATTCCCAGGTTCATACTCACCTTCTTCAACTTCTTCTTCCTCCTCTGGCTCCTGGTTATACTTCACATCATGGAGTGCCCGCAAAGTATTTACCAGTTTTTGTCCCCATAGAAGTCCAAAGTTTTCCTGGCAGATGGCAAGGGAGTCGTTCATCGTTTCGTTCAGTCCGAGCTGGAATACAAATATAAAGTCCCGGATGTCCTGATAAATATCAGCAAGGTCTTCCGATATATTTTTCTTAATGGGCTGATCACTGTAGGCCATGTCCGGTAGGAAAACTTCAAGATAATCATCCTTTTCGGCCATGATGTCAGCCAGGTTAATACGCAACACTTCGTACATTTCCTCCGTAACATAAGTTTCGGGTGCTTCATCACCTATCACTTCACACTTAGGAAGCATGGATGCTTTGAGATAAAGCAGAGGGAGTATTTTTAGTGTTGTATCAACAAATGTCTTACGCTTCATGTTCTCGGAACGTTCGAGAAAAGCACAGAATTCTGCGGCTACCGTAACGAATTCTATTACATTTTTATCAAATATTACCAGACTTTCTTTTTTCATATCTGCTTGAATTGAAACGCAAAGGTAAGAAAAAGGATTGAAAGAGTGAGAGGATTAGTAAGAGATTCTTTTTGATGGGTAATAACTTTAAAGGCAACAGTTAGGAAGAAAATTGTTTTTTTACTACTTTTGCGCTTTAGTATTATATAAGGTATAAAAGACGCAATATGGCAAAAAAGAAATCAGATAAAGAGGCAGAACCAAAGGTGCCTTCTACCAATAAGTTCATAGCATTTCTCAAAAATGAAACCATCCACTTTGTTCTTGGTTTGGTGTTGGTGATATTTTCCGTTTATTTATTGTTGGCTTTCTCTTCCTTCTTTTTTACGGGAGCAGCAGATCAGAGTATTATTGATAGCGGAAATCCACATGATCTGTCAACCGTGAACAATCATGTGAAGAACTATGCCGGTTCGCGGGGAGCACAATTGGCCAGTTATCTTATAAATGATTGCTTCGGGATTTCGTCATTCTTTATTCTTATCTTCCTGGCTGTGGCAGGATTAAAACTGATGCGCGTGCGGATTGTGCGTTTGTGGAAATGGTTTATTGGATGTGCATTGCTGCTTGTATGGTTTTCTGTATTCTTTGGCTTTGCCTTTATGGATAGCTATCAGGACTCATTCATTTATTTGGGAGGACGTCACGGATATAATGTAGCCAATTGGCTGACTTCACAGGTGGGACAACCTGGTGTTTGGATGATTTTGCTTGTGACGGCGATTTGTTTCCTTATTTATATCAGTGCCCGTACAGTCATATGGTTACGTAAACTTTTTAGCCTTAGCTTCTTGAAACGTAGTCGTAAAGAGGGAAGAGAAGAGCAGGAAGAAAGTCCTGCAGCAGAACAGGTAAAGCCTGAATTTGCCAATCCGAAACCTCACGAAGTAGAGTTTTCTATGGATCGGACTTTCCAACAGAAACCAGCTCCTAAAGAGGTTAAAACGGAGCCTGAAATGAAAGAGCCGGAGTTTGTTATGCCGTCAGAAATCAATGAGAATTCATCGAAAGAGGAGGAGGAAGTGACAATGACTTTTGAACAGACTACCCCCGACCCGGTTCCTGTTGTGAATGAATTGACTGATAAAGAACCTGCTTTTGAAGTTGAGGCCGCTGCTGACGCCGATGACGATTATCTGGGAAAAGAAACTGAACCTTATAATCCGAAACTTGATCTTGAAAATTATCGTTTTCCTGGCATTGAGCTGATGAGGCATTTTGAGAACAATGAGCCTACCATTAATATGGAGGAACAGAATGCGAATAAGGATAAGATTATCAATACATTGAGGAGCTTTGGCATCGAGATCAGTACGATCAAGGCAACTGTAGGACCTACCGTAACTCTTTATGAAATAACTCCTGAACAGGGAGTACGTATTTCAAAGATCCGTGGATTGGAAGATGATATTGCATTGAGCCTTTCGGCATTGGGAATTCGTATTATTGCCCCGATTCCCGGAAAAGGAACAATCGGTATTGAAGTACCGAACTCTAACCCTAAAATTGTTTCGGGACAAAGTATTATCGGTAGTAAGAAATTTCAGGAGTCTACCTATGATTTGCCGATTGCATTTGGTAAGACAATCACGAATGAGGTGTTTATGGTAGACCTTTGTAAAATGCCGCACGTATTGGTGGCAGGTGCTACCGGACAAGGTAAATCCGTGGGACTGAATGCAATCATTACTTCTTTATTGTATAAGAAACATCCGGCAGAACTGAAGTTTGTACTTGTCGATCCGAAGAAAGTAGAGTTTAGTATTTATTCGGTTATTGAGCATCATTTCCTTGCCAAGTTGCCCGATGGAGGTGATGCCATTATTACGGATGTGACGAAGGTTGTGCAGACACTTAATTCTGTCTGTGTGGAGATGGATACCCGTTATGATTTGTTGAAGATGGCGCATGTACGCAATATAAAGGAGTATAACGAGAAATTTGTCAATCGCCGTCTGAACCCTGAAAAGGGACATAAGTTTATGCCTTATATTGTGGTAGTTATTGATGAGTTTGGTGATTTGATAATGACTGCCGGAAAAGAGATAGAATTACCTATTGCCCGTATTGCCCAGCTGGCGCGTGCGGTAGGTATCCATATGATTATTGCCACACAGCGTCCTACAACAAACATTATTACAGGTACGATCAAGGCGAACTTCCCGGCGCGTGTTGCTTTCCGCGTTTCGGCAATGATGGATTCGCGTACAATTCTTGACCGTCCGGGAGCCAATCAGCTGATAGGACGCGGAGATATGCTTTTCTTACAGGGAGCAGATCCGGTGCGCGTACAGTGTGCATTTATTGATACGCCGGAGGTGGAGGAGATCACTAAGTTTATTGCAAAACAGCAAGGATATCCGACTGCCTTTTTCTTGCCCGAATATGTGAGTGAAGATGGAGGTAGTGACCTGGGAGATGTGGATATGGGGCGTCTTGATCCGCTGTTTGAAGAAGCAGCCCGGTTGATCGTTATTCACCAGCAGGGTTCTACTTCTCTGATTCAGCGTAAATTCTCTATTGGATATAATCGTGCAGGGCGTATTATGGACCAATTGGAAAAAGCCGGAATCGTTGGCCCAACCCAGGGAAGTAAGGCACGCGACGTTTTGTGTATGGATGAAAATGACCTCGAAATGAGATTGAACAATTTACAATAAGCAAGCGTTAATAAGACAAATGAAGAAGTACATTTTTAACATTTTGATAGCTTTACTTACTACTTTGCCTGTACTTGCCCAAAAACAAGCACAGGCAAAACTTGTGCTTGATAAAACGGCTGCCGCTTTTGAAAAAGCAGGTGGAGTAAAAGCTGATTTTAGTGTACAGGCTTTTAATAAAGGGCATTCTGTAGGAACGGCTACCGGGACCATTGAGCTGAAAGGAGAGAAGTTTTTTCTGAAAACGGCTGAGACGGTTTCATGGTTTGACGGAAAAACGCAGTGGAGTTATCTTACTCAAAATGATGAGGTAAATATTAGTACTCCTACTGAAGCAGAATTACAGGGCTTGAATCCGTATGCATTGCTCTATCTTTATAAGAAAGGGTTTGATTATGAATTAGGGAAAGTGGCGGATTTTCATGGGAAACAGGTGTATGAGGTGATCCTCACTGCAACAGATAAAAAACAGGACTTGTCCCGTATCGTACTTTATGTAGTAAAAAGTACCTATCAGCCTGTTTATATAAAAGTGGAACAACGTGATGGTAGCCGGAGTGAGATAACCATTACCAGATATCAAACAGGCTTGAAACTGTCCGACTCTGTTTTTGTCTTTAATAAACAACAATACCCTACTGCCGAAATCATAGATTTAAGATAAACAGTAGATTTTTTTAATCGTAAATAGTAAATAAGTAAATCGTAAACGTACCTATGTGATGAAGATAAAATAATAGTCATGACCATAGGGAATAAATAATAAAATAGAATGGTGGAAACAGAAAAAGTAAGATGCCTGATTATTGGTTCAGGTCCTGCCGGGTATACGGCAGCGATATATGCGGGGCGTGCAAACTTATCCCCCGTGCTTTATGAAGGAATACAACCTGGTGGACAGTTGACAACCACCACAGATGTGGAGAACTTTCCCGGATATCCGAAAGGTATCAGTGGTCCGCAACTGATGGAAGATTTGCGCACGCAAGCCGAACGCTTCGGTGCAGATATCCGTTTCGGTATTGCTACTGCTTCGGATTTGAGCAAGGCACCCTATAAAATTACCATTGACGGAGAGAAGGAGATTGAGGCGGAAACATTGATTATAGCAACCGGTGCTACGGCAAAATATCTGGGTCTGGAAGATGAAAAGAAATATGCCGGAATGGGTGTAAGCGCTTGTGCTACTTGCGACGGGTTCTTTTATCGTAAGAAAGTGGTGGCTGTTGTTGGTGGGGGTGATACGGCTTGTGAAGAAGCTGTTTACCTTGCCGGATTGGCTTCAAAAGTATACCTTATTGTTCGTAAACCTTATCTGCGTGCATCAAAAATCATGCAGGAGCGTGTGTTGAACCATGATAAGATAGAGGTGTTATTTGAACATAATGCTGTTGGCCTGTTCGGTGAGAATGGGGTAGAAGGTGTAAGCCTTGTAAAGCGTTGGGGTGAACCGGATGAAGAACGTTATACATTGTCTATAGATGGATTTTTCCTGGCTATCGGTCATAAGCCGAATTCTGATATCTTCAAACCCTATCTTGAAACGGATGAAGTAGGCTATATCATTACGGAGGGGGATACTCCCCGTACAAAGGTACCGGGGGTTTTTGCTGCCGGTGATGTTGCCGATCCGCATTACCGTCAGGCAATTACTGCTGCAGGAAGTGGTTGTAAAGCCGCTATTGAGGCAGAGCGTTATTTGTCTGAAAAAGGACTTTAATAATAAATCCATCATATATAAAAAAAGCGGATTGTACTGTTACAGTGCAATCCGTTTTTTATTGATAACCAGAGTCAAAAAATGAATGTAAGTTTTCCCACAATGTAAAAATGTACATTCTTGTATGGTAAAGGTGTACATTCTTGTTATATAAGAATGTACATTCCTGTCATACAAAAGTGTACATTCTTATAGTTTCTGATTATCAGTTGGTTATGTCGCTTTTCTTCTTAATAAATCTCTATTTCGTCAAGATACAGATTTGCCTGTATGATGTCTTCCGGAGTATCTTTTCTGCAATCAATACCGTTACGTAAGGTACCTCCATTTTGGATTTTTACTTTTACATAAGTGGCTTCAACAGGATCGAAAGAGATAGAATCAGTATACGCTTTTCTTCCTTTATCCGGAAATTGACGGGTAAATGTCTCTTCTGCAACTTGCCGGTATTCTTTACCATCGGCTGAGATTTCTACCGTAGCAGCACCTGCCGGTAAAATGCGATAGGCCGGGTTAAATAATGAACCAAATACTACCTGACTGATTTGAGTCGGTTTATCGAGTTGTACAATGAATTCTACTTCTTTACGTTTTTCATTCATGGAGAAATTTGTCCATGGAGTATAAGATGCGTTATTTCCACGCTTGCCATTTGTTAGTCCGAAGGTGGTTTTGTCTGCACCGAATAAATCGTTTTCTCCGAAAATATCTCCCTTCATCCATCCTAAAGCAGGGTTCACTACAAAGCTTTTTCCGCTAATCAGATTACCATAAAGAGGCTTGTGGCGGATTTTACCCAGCATTTTACCATTTTTGAATGCAGCAGCTTTCAGGTTTATATTTCCTTGAAGTGCGAAAGGGGCTGTGTAAAGCGTTGATTTAATATTCGGTTCACTTCCGTCTGTGGTGTATCGGATTTCAGCATCCGGGTAATAACATTCCAATATCACGTTTAATGTATCGTTATCTACGTGTGTATTGACATTGACATCAAAAAAGTTACGGCACGCTTTGACGTTCAGCATGTCCAGGCGTTCAAACTCTTCTGCCATACGCTTACAGAAATTTTTCCAGTCTTTATTCTGGTCCAACGTCCATCCTGTTTCTGAAATAGCTACTGCTTTGGGGAATATCTGATAATCGCGACGATCATTATTTTGCATATATTCTGTCCAGGCATTTCCCTGTACGCCAATAATATGCTTCTTTACCAGTTCATCGGCATCATCTGCCACTGGGTTGTAAGTATAAGTCATTTTCAGTGTGACATATCCGCCGATAGTAACTGGTGCTGTTTCCGGGTCTTCCTGATAATAATCCACATACATATAAGGACTCGGGGTCATGATGGCATTGTGTCCCAGTTTGGCGGCATTCATACCTCCGTCTACCCCTCTCCATGACATGACAGTGGCATTAGGTGCCAATCCTCCTTCGAGAATCTCATCCCAACCAATGATATTACGTCCTTTGCTGTTTATGTATTTTTCCATACGAGTGACGAAATAGCTTTGCAGCTTTTCTTCTTTTGTATGTAGTTTGCCATCTGCTGGATTAGGAGTTGTATCATCTTTCAATCCCAGCTTTTTGATAAGTCCCTGGCAGTGCGCACAGTTTTTCCATGCAGTCTTGGGGCATTCATCACCTCCTACATGTATGTATGCACTCGGAAATAGTTCAATGACTTCGTCAAGGACTCCTTCCAGAAATTTGAAGGTTTCTTCTTTCGGACAGTATACCTGGTCAAATATTCCCCATGTCCCGGTTACATCGTAAGTGGTGTCGGGTGTGCACGAAAGCTCAGGATAAGAGGCAATGGCGGCAATGGCATGTCCCGGCATCTCAATTTCAGGAATAACCGTAATGTATTTGCTGGCGGCATAAGCCACTACGTCTTTAATTTGTTCCTGAGTATAGTAACCTTCAACTTCTTTTCCATCAAATATTTGCGGATAGTTGGTGAAGTAATAATCTATAAGTGTCTCTTTCCGTTTGGAACCGATTTCCATCAGCTTGGGGAATTTTTTGATTTCAATTCTCCATCCCTGGTCGTCTGTCAGGTGCCAATGAAAGGTGTTCATTTTGTGCATGGCAAGCATATCAATGAACTTATATACATATTCTATAGGAGAGAAGTTACGACAAACGTCAAGCATCATTCCACGATATGCGAAACGGGGAGCGTCTTCTATTTCTACAGCAGGTATTGACCAGTCAGCGCGTTTGTTGCGTTCTTTTCCATATACAGCCGGAGGCAGAAGTTGGTAGAGTGTTTGTACACCGTAGAAGAAACCGTTGGGTTGTGATGCGGTAATTGTAATGTTAGTTGGGGTAACGGATAATTTGTATCCTTCCTGAGGCATGCCTTCTTGGGTTATAAAAGTGATGGAAGGATTGCCGGCATGCTCCTTGTCTATTCGTTCTAACGACAATCCGGAGGTTGTTGCCAAACGCCCGATGAGACTGTCTGCAATGTTTTGTACCTCCGGTGTACAACCGGCTGTAATAACTTTGACTTTTTTGTTTAACTCAAAACGTCCTTGTTGGGGCGTCATTTGGTTAGGCAACGGAACGAGATTGTACTCATTCACTGTTTCTTTTGAATCTTTACATCCGGGGGCGATGAACAATAGAGACAAAAGAAAGAAGGAAATTCCTTTTTTCATGATACGAAATGTGTGTTAAGTTATATAATTGTGATAAAAAAAATTATCCGATTTTGCTGATCTTCTTCAGCTTTTCTTCATCTATTATTTTTATTTTTCTTCCGTCAATGGTGATAAGGCGCTCGGTTGCAAAGTTTGATAACGTACGGATGGCATTAGAAGTGGTCATATTAGAAAGATTAGCCAAGTCTTCGCGAGACAGATAGATACTTAGGGTAGAACCATCTTCTTCAAGTCCATAGCTTTCTTTAAGGAATATGAGAGACTCCGCCAATCGTCCGCGGATATGTTTTTGAGTCAGGTTGACAGTTCGTTCATCTGCAATGCCAAGATCAATGGACAATTGGCGAATGAAGAACATGGCAAGGTCATTATTTTGGGTTACCAAAGTCATAATAGCGCTCATAGGTATCAGTCCGATAAGGGATGGTTCGAAAGCTGCTGCAGCTGTAACAAAATCTTCTTTGGCAAAGAAAGCACGGTATGCAAAATATTCGGTGGGTTTGATCATACGGATGATCTGGCTACGGCCTCCAACTCCTTCTTTAAATATTTTTACTTTTCCACTGAGGAGGCACATTAAATGTGTAGGTGTTTCACCTTCACAGTAGATGACTTCGTTCTTTTTGTAATTTTGTAGAGTAAAATTGTTCGCCAGGAACTCTCTTTGTTCATTGTTCAAGGGAGCCCACATATCGGATAATTTATCCGAGATATCTATGTCTGACAAGTTTATCTTTACCATGAGTGCTGCAAAACTGTGTTATAAAGCACAAATGTAGAAAGAAAATATGAGAAAAAGAATAAAAGATAAAAATAATGTGCTAATATAATAATATGTCAATTTGCCAATATGCCAATTGCTCTTTAGTATGATAGTGCAGTTTATTAGCATATTGGCGAATTAACACATTATTATTTATTTCGTGAACAGCAATTCCCTGTATTTAGGCAATGGCCATATTTCGTCATCGATTTCCATTTCCAGATGGTCGATGTGATCACGGATACTTTCCAGATAGGGACGTACGGTTTCTTCATAAGCGAAGGCCTTTTCTTGAAAGTTTTCTTTGTGATTGGCTACTTTACGGGCTTCAGTCATATCTCTGACTAAAACTTTGATCGCAGTAACCCGACGGGAGATTTCTTTGATCAGTTCTTTCCGGTCGGCACTCATTACTTCGTACTCTTCGGGAGAGAATATTTCTTTCATTCCTAATAAGTTTTCCAACAAACGATTCTGGTAACTTACTGCGATGGGTACAATATGATTTATAGCGAGATCTCCTAATACACGACTTTCTATTTGTACTTTCATCGTGTATTTTTCTAATTCCACTTCAAGACGGCAGGCAAGTTCTGTTTCGTTAAAAATGCGTTCGCCTATCAATACGGATTTAGATTGATTGTCTACGTAGTGCATCAATGCTTCCGGAACGTGGCAGATATTGGTTAATCCGCGGCGGGCGGCTTCTTGTTTCCATTCTTCCGAATAACCGTCACCTTCAAAACGGATGGGTTCTGAAGCAATGATTGTTTCTTTTAGCAGGCGGAAAATAGCTTCGTCTTTACCGATACCTTCTTCCATTAACTTTTCAACGGAAGCACGAAATTCGTTAAGCTGGTTAGCCATAGCTGCATTGATAGCAATCATGGCAGCAGCACAGTTGGAAGATGATCCGGCAGCACGGAACTCAAAGCGGTTTCCGGTGAAAGCAAATGGAGATGTACGGTTTCTGTCAGTAGTATCCAGTAAAATTTCGGGGATACGTCCGATACCGAGTTTAAGCGTTGTTTTTTCTTCCGGTGTCATTTTGCTACTCCCCACCTGGCGCACGATTTCGTCTAATGTAGAGGAGAGTTGTCTACCTAAGAAGATGGATAATATGGCGGGTGGGGCTTCATTGGCTCCCAATCGGTGACTGTTACCGGCACTCATAATAGAGGCACGCAGCAAGTCCTGATTTTTGTAAACCATCATTAATACGTTGACCAGGAAGGTAAGGAAAAGCATATTACCTTTCGGATTCTTGCCCGGGGCAAAAAGATTGATACCGGTATCTGTACAGAGTGACCAGTTGTTATGCTTGCCTGAGCCATTGACACCACTATACGGTTTCTCATGCAGTAATACTGCAAAGTGATGTTTACGGGCAATGCGCTTCATCAGATCCATGACCAATTGATTGTGGTCATTGGCCAGATTGGCATTCTCAAAGATGGGAGCAAGCTCAAACTGGTTTGGGGCAACTTCATTGTGTCGGGTTTTGGCAGGTATACCCAGCTTGTGGCATTCTATCTCCAACTCTTTCATGAAAGCAGTAACACGGGGGGGGATAGAGCCAAAATAATGATCTTCCAATTGCTGGTCTTTAGCTGATGAATGGCCCATTAAGGTTCGTCCTGTCAGGCATAAGTCGGGACGGGCATTATATAAAGAGGAGTCAACAAGGAAGTATTCCTGTTCCCAACCTAAATTAGTAAATACACGGGTTATATTTTTGTCGAATAACTGGCATACTTCTGTTGCAGCTTTATCTACTGCTGCGAGTGCTTTGAGTAGTGGAGTTTTATAATCTAATGCTTCACCTGTATATGAAATGAAAATAGTGGGAATACAGAGAGTAGTATCTACTACAAAAGCCGGAGAAGAAACGTCCCAGGCTGTATATCCGCGCGCCTCAAACGTATTACGTATTCCTCCGTTAGGAAAAGAAGAGGCGTCAGGTTCTTGTTGAATGAGTAGCTTGCCTGAAAAACGTTCTATGACTCCGCCATCTTCGCTGAATTCGATGAAGCCGTCATGTTTTTCGGCTGTGCCATCAGTCAGTGGCTGAAACCAATGGGTGTAGTGAGTCACATTCAGTGATTTTGCCCAACTTTTCATACCATTAGCGATAAGGTCAGCCATTTCACGATTGATGGGAGTACCTTTCTCAATAGCATCCATTACAGCTTTGTAGGCTTCTTTAGGAAGATATTCCTGCATCTTCTTACGGTCGAATACGTGGGAACCATAATAATCGGACAATTTGTTGGAAGGAGGAGTGATTTCCAAAGGACATCTGCTGGAAAGTTCCTGTAAAGCTAAAAATCTCATTTTTGACATAATAGTGTCTCTTTTATCAGTTGTTGGGCGCAAAATTATATGTTTTTTCTGAATGTACCCCTATTTTTTAGGGGGTAATTTCGAAAATAGTTCTATTTTTCTCAGAAAGCCCCCTGTCTGAAGAGACTGTTTTTAGGTATATCTATTGTTATCGCGCATTGTATCTTTTTAAATTGATTCATTATTCTATAACTTTCATATTAATAGAATATGGTGTTTGTAATAAATTATAAATATAAAACGGGTAGAAGATGAATGAAAAATAGAGTTTTAGAAAATGAAAAAGTAATACAATGTGTATGTTTTGTAATGCATTGTATATCAGTTTGTTATGATGATACCTTTTTTCTCTACGAGAAACGGGGCGATCATCGTAGAGAAACGAGACGTTTCTCGTAGAGTCTCGGACCGATCCTCTACGAGAAATGAATTGGAAGTTTATAAGATGTTACAAAAGTAATGAATGATAAAAATCTTCTCCTTTTCTTTTAGTAAACGTTATTCATTCGTAAATGGTTGTTTTTCTCATATTTATCTTTATCTTTGCTTCTGTAACCTGATGTCAATCAAAATAAAACCGATTATGGAGTTAAGTTTATTTGCTATAATTGTTTTACTCGTTGTGATATTGTACATGCAAAGCGATAGGTTTGCAAAATTAAACTCCGAGATTAATGCTGTGAAAAGGAGGTTGGACCTTTTGTTAGAGAAGAAAAAAGAGATCTCTTCTATTAGTGAAACTAAAGTTCCTCCTGTGCTCATGGAAAATACAGAGGAAGAACCGTCATTACCGACTCCGGTGAAAGATAAGATACAATCGGTTTCAGAAGTGCAGTTACCTGAAAACGGAACAGAAAGCCATCCTGAACCTGAACCAGTTTCTTGGATTTCTGAAGAGGTTTCTGCTATTTATTCACAGGTTGTTGAAACAGAGAAACCGGAAAAAGAAACAAAGAAACCTACTCCTGTATTTATTAAAAAGGAGAAGGCGAAGATTAATTATGAAAAGTTCATCGGCGAGAATCTTTTTGGAAAGATTGGTATTCTTGTTTTAGTGGTAGGGGTTGGTCTGTTTGTAAAATACGCTATTGATAAAGATTGGATAAATGAGACGATGCGTACTATACTGGGATTTGTAGCGGGTGCTGTTTTGTTGTTTGTTGCAGAACGCTTGTGTGAAAAGTATCGTACATTCAGTTCTTTGCTGGCGGGTGGCGCTTTTGCTGTGTTCTATCTTACGGTTGCCATTGCTTTTCATTACTATAATTTGTTTTCACAAACGGTAGCGTTTATTATTCTTGTGTTTGTCACACTGATGATGTCTATATTGGCCATTTTATATGATCGCCGTGAATTGGCTGTTATTTCGCTTGTCGGTGGTTTTATTGCTCCTTTTCTGGTGAGTAGCGGAGAGGGAAGTTATATTGTTCTGTTTACTTATCTGTCTGTTCTCAATTTGGGGATGTTCGGCTTATCATTGTATAAAAAGTGGGCAGAGCTTCCTGTTATTTCATTTGTAGCTACTTATCTTATTTTCCTGATTTATGTACTCAATAGTTGTGTTTTCTATAATATGCCGAAGATTGATTCGGTTGTAATTGCACAACATCTGTTTGTTTTTGCCACTTTGTTTTATTTTATTTTTTTGTTACCGGTGTTGACCATACTTAAGGCTGAAGGAAAGAAACCTAATAAATGTTTACTTCCAATTATTGTAACAAATAATTTTATTTATCTTTTCTTTGGAGTGTTATTCCTGAATTCCATGAATTTGCCTTTTAAAGCTACAGGGCTTTTCACCTTATTTATTGCTTTCGTAAACTTGGTTTTAGTTATCTGGTTAAGAAAAAGTAAGCGGGATTATAAACTTCTTATTCATACAATGCTGGGGTTGGTATTGACTTTTGTATCTATTACAATACCTGTTCAATTTGATGGAAATTACATAACTTTGTTTTGGGCTTCCGAAATGGTTCTTTTATTATGGCTTTATATTAAATCCGGAATCCGGGTATACGAAACTGCTTCTCTGGTGTTAATCGGATTGACTTTGATTTCTTATATGATGGATGTTGAGCATCAGGTTACAGATCATTCTTTTGTGACAAGTACCATTTTTATGAATAGTATGTTTGCTACCAGTCTGTTTACCGGATTGGCAGTAGGGGTGTATGCTTTATTGATAGGGCGTTATCGCGATTCTTTTGAGAAAGCCCGTTATTTGAATTATACTCCCTGGAATGCAATAATGCTGGTTGTTTCTGTTGTCATACTGTACTATACTTTTATGATAGAGTTTTATCAGCACTTGGCTTCGGTACTATCTTATAGGGTGATGTATTTATTTACTTCTTTCTGTATATTGGCTTTGTGCTATGGTTTTAGAAAGCGCTTTCCGGTTAAAGAGTATGGTTTGCTTTATGTGATAGGAATAGGGATAAGTGTAATCCTGTATATGATTCATACGTGGGAAGATCATGGTAATTCAATAGGTGTGTTGCCTGTTTTACTTTCCTGGGTAACTACGGTTGTAATAATTGTCAATCTTTTTTATGTGTATTGGTTGTATAATATTAATCACACTATTACAGTTCGCTTTACAGTTTATTTTAGTGTGTTATCAACTTTATTCTGGCTGGCTATTGTTCGGCTTTTCCTCTCTCACTTGGGTTTACCGGACGAATTTAATGCAGGTTTATCTATTGCCTTGGGCATTGCAGGGTTCGTTCAGATGTCATTGGGTATGCGTCTGCATCAAAAAGTGTTGCGTATCATTAGTCTTTTTACATTAGGTATTGTATTGGTGAAGTTAGTACTTGTCGATTTATGGGCAATGCCTACAGTGGGAAAGATTGTGGTATTCATCATGCTGGGTGTTATCTTGTTGGTGCTGTCCTTTCTTTATCAAAAGTTGAAAGATGTTTTGTTTAAAGACGATAATGAACAGATTAGCTAATATATTAATAACACTCTTTTTTAAATCTATGTTAATCTGTTCTCAAATCTCTCCTTTTCATTGTTTTTTTTTATATTTGCTCCATACTAATGGAAAGGATTCTGTTTGAGACATTATAAGTTAATATGGCTTTTATTTTTTATTTTATTCCTTTTAGCCCCCAAAGGAAGGGCTAATTCTGTTTTAAATCCATATACGCGTGAAGCTATCTCAGTGGATTCTATTTTGTATAATGTGATGACTTTTGCTCCTTTTTACGAGAAGATTGTCAACGATTATCGGGCGGACTTATATATTAAAGGTAAACTGAATATCCGGAAGAAGAACTTTATGTTTCGTTATCTTCCAAAGATGTTTCGTATGCAAAAGGGTGTGCGTGAATATTTAATGGAGTCATATAGCGACTTGCATTTCACAGCTCCTGATATTTATGATCAGAAAGTTATAGCGGGATATGGCACGGTTTTTAGTGGTGGCTTTCAGGCAACGATGCTCGAATATTTTCATGTGAATGTTTACTCTGCTACGTTGCTTTATGATCGTTTGCTTTCACCACTTGCCAAAAATGGAAAGAAATATTATCGCTATCAGATAGATACTATTATGGGAGGGCAGGATAATCTGCACTATAAAATACGTTTTATTCCCAAGACTAAAAGCGATCAGCTCGTTGGCGGATATATGATTGTTAGTTCAGATGTATGGAGTGTACGTGAAATCCGTTTTTCCGGTCGGTCCGAGCTGTTGACTTTTGAGAATCTTATTAAGATGGGGGAGGTAGGCGATGATAATGAATTTTTGCCGGTTCGTTATGAATTTGAGGTGAGATTCAATTTTGTTGGCAATGTGGTAGACGGTAGTTATTTGGCTTCGTTAGACTATAGCTCTATAGAACTAAAGGAGAAGAGTAAATACCGTAAAGAAAAGAAGAAGTTAAATCTGACAGAATCGTATACATTGAGATGCGATACGAATTCCTTGCATTTGGATAGTGCTTATTTTGCATCCTTACGTCCGATAGAGCTTATGGACGACGAGAAGAAATTATACGAAGATTATGCATTCAGAAAAGATACTACTGCGCTGAAACCTCCTTCCAAACGTCGTGTGTTTTGGGGAGAAATAGGTGACTTCTTATTGTCTGATCTTAATGTCGATTTATCCCGTATCGGCAGTGTCAAGTGTTCTCCGATCATTAATCCGTTGCTATTGAGTTACAGTGGAAGTAATGGCTTTTCATGGAGGCAGGATTTTAAATATAACAGATTGTTTTCCGGTGATAAATTGTTGCGTATTGTTCCTCGGATTGGGTATAACTTTACTCGTAAAGAGTTTTATTGGTCGGCCAATGCCGATTTTGATTATTGGCCGCAGAAGCGTGGAGCTATTCATGTGAACTTTGGTAATGGCAACCGAATTTATAGTAGTGACGTACTTGATGAGTTGAAGGCGATGCCCGACAGTACTTTTGATTTCGATCAGATACATCTGGATTATTTTAAAGACTTATATTTCAATTTTCGTCATAGTATTGAAGTGGTTAATGGCTTGGAGCTGAGTGTTGGCTTTTCTGCTCATAGAAGAACAGCCGTTGAAAAATCAAGGTTTGTTGTGCTAAATTCATCGTTGCCTCTTGCATCCGATTTTTTAGATAAGTTTAAAGATACCTATATCAGTTTTGCACCCCGCGTCCGGGTAGAGTGGACTCCTTGTCTTTATTATTATATGAATGGAAAACGGAAGATAAATCTACGGTCAGCTTATCCTACATTTTCTGTAGATTATGAACGTGGTATAAAAGGTGTATTTAAAAGTACAGGTCAGTATGAACGAATTGAGTTTGATCTTCAGCATCATGTTCAGTTGGGGTTGATGCGCAATATTTATTATCGTTTTGGGTTTGGAGCATTCACCAATCAGGAACAACTTTATTTCGTAGATTTTGCCAATTTAGCGCGAAGTAACCTGCCTATAGGATGGAATGATGATATTGGTGGAGTTTTTCAATTATTGGATGGCCGTTGGTATAACTCTTCCCGGAAGTATGTCCGTGCTCATTTTACTTATGAAGCTCCTTTTCTGTTTTTGCGTCATTTGATGAAATATACCCGTTATGTTCAGAATGAACGCTTGTATGTGAATACATTATTTGTTCCGCATCTTAATCCTTATTTAGAAATAGGTTACGGTATTGGTACACACATTTTTGATGTAGGGGTATTTGTTAGTAGTGAAAACTGGAAATATACCGAAGTTGGATGTAAGTTTACGTTTGAGTTATTCAACAGATAATATAAAAAATCTCCTCTTAGCTACTTTTCTAAGAGGAGATTTACATGCCATAAAATGACAATGCTTATAAAACGATTGTTTTATAAACTTTATTGTTGATGCGTACAATGTAATTGTCTTCAGCAAGATTGAATGTCATTGTATCGTTGCTTGCTTTTGTATCAATTACCTTTTTACCATTGATCGTATAAATAAGGATACTATCAGCTATTTTCAGACCTTCAATAGTTACTTCACCCTTGTTTGGCATAATGATAATATTGTCCGAAATGTTATCCTGAACACCTGTGAGTTTTTGGATACTTATAGGCGTAGTCTTGAATACATTGGCTCCTGTAAATTTCGGGAATGCATCACTTGTCATCTCGCAATATACAGGTTGGTTTTGTGAAGTGAGGAATGTGAATTTTCCATTATTTTCAGTATAATCCGTACCTGCTACCAAAGTTGTTGCTCCATCGGCTGTTTTCCAGGTGTAAGTAGTTTTTTGAGCTGTTTCAGTAACTCCTTTGATATTATCCTGTGCAGACAAGTCCAATTCTTGGTTTGTGGAGATACTTTCTGCAATAGTTAATGCTTCTTGGGGAGCATAGGTGTAGCCAGAATCACTTCTTTTGGGCAACGTATTGAGAGTTAGTTTGTTTTTGCTGCAGTTTAATGTTTTTTCGATGTTTCCAACTTTGATTTCTTTGATTTGGTTACCCATACAAAATAAAGTGGTTAATGCTGGGCATGCAGTGACATCTATACTGGTAAGTTGATTGTTGTTCACATTTACAAAATCTAAAATCGTGTTTTTAGAGAAATCAATGCTTTTTATTTGATTGTTTAGACAGTATAATTTTTTTAGTTTTGTATTTTTAGATATATCCAATGCTTCTAATTTGTTATTATTAAAAGAAAGATAGTCTAACTCTGGGCATTTAGAAACATCCAATTTGTTGATTCCCATATCATTGGCATTTAAATAAATCAATGATATGTTATTAGTCAAATCAAGTGCTGTTATCGGATTACCACCACAATATAATATTTGTAGCTTTGTGTTCTTACTTACATCAAGACTTGTTAATTTATTAGTGTTTGCATACAACTCTGTTAGATGTACTGCTTTTGTAACATCCAAAGCGGTCACTTTTGCTTCCTTTGCATTTGGTGCACAACTAAAATATACAATGTTCTCGCCATAGATTTTGATTAATCCTTCTCCTTTAGGAGTTACGACTACATCTGTTGCATTGAGGTATGGATCAGGAGTTTGTATTGTCTCTGTTTCTACCAATACTCCATCTCCCCAATCAATAGAAAGTTTAGTATTTGGAGTACTGACTTCAAAGCCAAGTGTGATCTTTGCTTCGTTTACCTCTACATTGAGCGTGATTACCGGTTCATTTTCTGCTTTCGCTATTGTTGCGATGCAAAAGAATAATAAAAATAGTAATTTTCTTCTCATAATAATTATTATTTGATTAGTTTTGCAAAACTATGAAAAAGAAACCAAATTACCGAAAAAAGTATTGTTTTTGTTAGAAAATAGTGTGCGAAATTACTATGATTTTTGAAAAAAAAGAGAAATAATATATATGTGTTGTATGAAAAAGATAATAGGACTGTTGGTTTTGCTTCTTTTTGTTAGTGGGGTTTCTAATGCTACAGTAGCAAAAAAGAATAAGAAAAAAGTCATTAATCCAATCGAATTAAAGAAGGATTCTGTTAATGCGGATTATAAAAAAGTAACTAAGGATGCTGTATCCAAGAAGGGGTTATTTACTACTTTTTTGAGTAAAAAAGAGAATAATTTATATTTTGAGATACCTGATTCAGCCTTTTCACATACTTATCTATTGGCAAACCGTATTGCTGAGACCAGTAATACACAAGATTATGTAGCCGGGCAAATGGCAACTACTCCGTTGATGATTCGTTTCAGTAAAGATGATCAGAAGGTTTATATGCATTTAGTACAAAGCAGCAATATCGTAGACCGGAATGATCCGATTTTACCTGCTTTTGATAAGAATTTTGCTGATCCGGTATTGAAAGGATTTAAGATTGTTGCTCGTAATATGGATAATGTTGTCATAGATGTTACTTCCTTCTTTGGGGGAAATGAGAAATGTATCAGTCCGATTAAACAGGAGAGTCCTTTGGCAAAACTATTTGGTGGTGGAAACTCCCTGAAGGGAACTTTTGCATCAGATGCTTCCAATATTTTGAGTGTAAAAACTTTCCCGAATAATATTGAAATAAAGAGTTTGCTGTCATTTACTACTACTCCTTTGAATCAGCCTTATTCAGTAACAGTACATCGTTCGTTATTTGTTTTGCCTGACACATTGATGCCTATGCGTCTGCAAGATAATAGAGTAGGGTATTTTAGCTCGGATAAGAGTTTATACACCTCGTCTAAAGATAAAATTGTACCACAAACTTTTATTCATCGTTGGAGATTGGAACCCCAAAAAGAAGATTTGGAGAAATACTTTAAAGGAGAATTGGTAGAACCTATGAAACCTATTGTATTTTATGTAGATACTGCTTTTCCGGAAAAATGGCGTACGGTGGTGAAACAAGGTATTGAAGACTGGAATATGGCATTTCAAACGGCTGGTTTTAAGAATGTAGTGAAGGCATTGGATTATCCCAGTAATGATCCGAATTTTGATCCGGATGATATGCGTTATAGTTGTGTGAAATATGCAGCGACTTCTATTGCTAATGCGATGGGGCCCAGTTATATTGATCCGCGTACGGGAGAGATACTTACGGCAGATGTAATCTGGTATCATAATGTGATTTCTTTATTACACAACTGGCGTTTTGTACAAACGGCTGCGGTTGATAGCCGTGTGCGTAAAGCTGTGTTTGATGATGAAGTGATGCAGGAAGCCATACGATATGCTGCTGCACATGAGATAGGGCATACGCTTGGATTGATGCACAATATGGGAGCCAGTTATTCCTTTCCTGTAGATTCGTTGCGTAGCCCGGAGTTTACACAGAGGTATGGAACAACTCCAAGTATTATGGACTATGCCAGAAACAATTACATAGCCCAGCCTGGAGATTTGGAAAAAGGAGTAAAATTGACTCCACCTATTTTGGGAGTATATGATATTCATGCTATCAATTGGGGATATCGGTTGATTCAGGGGGCCGATACACCGGAGAAAGAGAAAAAGACATTGGATGCCTGGATTGAAGAAAAGAAAGCCGATCCCATGTATGAGTTCGGAGCACAGCAGGTATTCGGAGTGGTTGACCCGACCGATCAGTCTGAGGATTTGGGAAATGATCATTTGAAAGCCGGAGATATGGCTATCCATAACCTGAAGATTATAATGAAGAATCTGGAAACATGGACTTTTGATGAGGGAGCGCGTTATGACGATGTTGAAAATATGTATATTGAAGTTGTACGGCAGTATACACGGCATTTACGTCATGTGATGCCTTATATTGGTGGTATCCGTTTTCAGGAAGTTCGGCAGGGTGAAGATGCATCGGCCAAAAATTATATCGATAAGGCTATGCAGAAGAAAGCGATGTTGTGGCTGTTAAATCAGGCACGTACCTATAATGATTGGCTGACTCCCAAAGAATTGATTGTAAAGCTGGATGTAAACATGAACGTGAATGACAAACTGCAGTCTTCCGTTGTAGGAGCTTTACTAAACTCAGCTGCATTATATCGTATCAACGAGGGAGGGCAAATGAATCCTAAAATTAATTATACTTTAAATGCTTATCTGGATGATGCTTTCTCTGAAATGTTCAAGCCTACTTATCAGGGGGTAAAGCTATCACAGGCGGATATGAATATTCAGTCGGCTGCTGTTGCTTTGATGATTAACTATACCGGTTTAGGTAAGGCTGCTGAAAAAAAGGCATCTA